>ENA-ORXB01000073-ORXB01000073.1-sediment-metagenome-genome-assembly--contig:-NODE-73-length-262445-cov-29.806139_pt1 | contig 262445 bp, 191 predicted proteins | sample MGYA00237863_ERZ511475 | MGnify/ENA primary metagenome ERZ511475 (study PRJEB26305, sample SAMN06343858) | sediment metagenome | isolation source: hot spring sediment | place: Canada: British...
CGATGATCGTCAGCGCTCCTCGCTTCCATACTGGCAGACTGGGAGCAGGATAGGCTATCGTTGGTCATTGGCAAGCGGTCACGAGCCTGGGCAATGGTCGACCGTACAGCTTTTATGAAATAAGTTCTGGCACACTCGCGTGTATCCCTTCCCACCGATCAAGCGGAACCAATCATCAGGTAGCGGCGTCTCTGAGATGTGACGTGCAGATACCTTGTGAAATGATAAGGAGTGAGTGTTATGGAAAACCGTCTTCTCTCGACTGTGCTGGCTCTGACGGCATTGATAGCTGTGCTGGCACTGGCTGCGGTCAGCCTGTTCCGTCCGGCCCAGACCGTAACCGCGCAAACCGGTGTTGCTAATATGCCACAGATTGTCGTTATCGGCACCGGTGAAGTGAAGGTTGAGCCGGATATTGCCTCGATTATGATTGGGGTCGAGACTACTGCCCCAACCACGCAGGAAGCGCTGGCCCAGAACAGTACACAGGCGCAGGCGATTATCGATCAGATTCGGCAATTGGGCATCGAGGAGCGCGATATTCAGACCACTGGGATCAACATTTATCCGGTGTACGATAACGAGGGGCGGAATATCACCGGCTACACTGTCAATAATACAGTGAATGTCACCGTGCGCAACATCGGCCAGGCCGGGAGTCTGATTGATCGGGTGGTGCAGGTCGGTGCCAATCGTGTCTACGGGATCAGTTTTGGGGTTAGCGATCCGGAGCGTGTGCTGGCCCAGGCCCGCGAAGCGGCGATTGCCAATGCACGGGCACGTGCCGAGCAGATGGCACGCGCCAGCGGTACGTCACTCGGTCGCGTTCTGTTCATCACCGAGAACATGGGTGCCAGCCCTCTCCCAATCCCGGTGATGGCTCAGGCCAGGCCAGCCGTGGACAGCGTGGCGCCGCCGGTGCAACCCGGCCAGCAGACCTACAGCGCGTCGGTGCAGGTGACGTTTGAGTTGCGCTAACCGTTGTAGATACAGATCGAAGGCTATCCCCCCACCGCCAATATGTCAACGGTGGGGGGATGTTGTTACATTACAATTGTGGCAAATACTTATTCAATCCTGACAACACACCGTTGCTACTTCTGGTATAATAGAAGTAACCCAACCATCGGCGCGGCGTTGTGGCCCTCTCCGCCCTGGAGCGGTGACACAACCCGCGCTGTTGCGTCTCTACACCGCAGAAACACGCGAGCATCGTATGTCATTCCGGATCGAAGCGCCTTATCAGCCCACCGGCGACCAACCGCGTGCCATTGAGCAACTGGTGGCCGGCCTGCGTGCCGGTTACCGTCATCAAACCCTGCTCGGTGCCACCGGAACCGGTAAGACGTTTGTCATGGCGCACATCTTCGCGCAGATGCAGCGCCCAACCCTGGTTCTTGCCCATAATAAAACCCTCGTCTCGCAGCTTTGGGCTGAGTTCCGCGAGTTTCTGCCTGATGCTGCGGTTGAGATGTTTATCTCGTACTACGATGAGTACACGCCCGAAGCCTACGTGCCCTCGAAAGACCTCTACATTGAAAAAGAGGCCAGCATCAACGAAGAGATTGATCGCTTGCGCCACGCCGCAACCCAGGCCCTGCTCAGCCGGCGCGATGTGCTGATCGTGGCGTCAGTATCGGCGATCTTCGGTCTCGGTTCACCGCACGACTACGGGCAAGAGAAGGTCACGCTGCGCGTCGGTGAGGTACGCAACCGCGATAAGCTCATGCGCCAGTTGATCGATTTGCAGTTCGAGCGCAAGGATATGGATTTTCAGCGCGGCACGTTTCGCGTGCGCGGTGATACGCTCGATATTATTCCGGCCAACGCCGAAACCGCGATCCGGGTGGAGTTTTGGGGTGATGAGATTGAGCGGATTGTCGAACTTGATCCGCTCACCGGCGAGGTGTTGTGTAAGCACGCGGTGGTTGAGATTTATCCGGCCAAACACTTCGTTACCACCAAAGAGAAGTTGCAGCTTGCGATTGCCAGCATTCAAGACGAGCTGGCCGAACGGGTGCGCGAACTGGAGGCTGCCGGCAAATTGCTGGAAGCCCAACGGCTGAAGCAACGCACTCTGTACGACATCGAGATGCTCAGTGAGGTAGGCTACTGTAGTGGCATTGAGAACTATTCCCGCCATCTCGATGGCCGGGCGCCCGGCCAGACGCCCTGGACGTTGCTTGACTATTTTCCCGATGATTTTCTGATCTTTATTGACGAGAGCCACATTACGCTTCCGCAGTTGCGCGGGATGTACAACGGTGACCGTCAGCGCAAGCAGACGCTGGTTGATTTCGGTTTTCGCCTGCCCTCAGCGCTCGATAACCGCCCGCTGCGCTTTGAAGAGTTCGAGCAGCATGTCTACCAGGTCATTTATGTCTCGGCGACCCCCGGCCCTTACGAACGCGAGAAGAGCGAGCAGATTGTAGAGCAGATTATTCGGCCAACCGGCCTGCTCGACCCGGAGATCGAGGTGCGGCCAACCCGTGGTCAGATTGATGATCTGCTCGGTGAGATTCGGCGGCGGGTGGAGCGTAAACAGCGCGTGTTGGTGACCACGCTGACCAAGCGCATGGCCGAAGATTTGGCCGACTATCTGAAAGAGATGGGGGTACGCACAATGTACCTCCACGCCGACATTGATACGATTGAGCGGGTGGAGATTCTGCGCGACCTGCGGCTGGGGGTTTACGATGTGGTGGTGGGAATTAACCTGTTGCGCGAGGGGCTTGATCTGCCGGAGGTGAGCCTGGTGGCGATCCTGGACGCGGATAAAGAGGGGTATCTGCGCTCAGAGACCTCACTGATCCAGATCATTGGGCGGGCGGCTCGCCACATTGAGGGCAAGGTGATCATGTACGCCGATACGATCACCCGCTCGATGGAGGCGGCCATCCGCGAGACGCAGCGCCGGCGCGATATTCAGATGGCCCACAACCTGCGCTACAACATCAAACCGCAGGGGATTGCCAAGGGGGTGCGCGATCTGACCGACCGGATTCGCAAGATGGCAGAAGAGCGCGGCGAGTATGTGGCGACGCCAACCACCGCCGTTGCGGTCGATCTGCCCCGCGATGAAGTGCTGAAGTTAATCAAAGACCTGGAAAAGCAGATGAAGCAGGCCGCGAAAGAGCTTGCCTTCGAGAAGGCGGCTGCATTACGCGACCAGATCGTTGAGTTGCGCAAAACACTGGCGCTGAGTGAGTGAAAAATGGCCGTTCAAGTCTGGATTGGCGAGAAACCGGAACACCCCCAGGAACGCCGGGCGATCCTGGGGGTTGCCCAGGCACTCGAAAAACTGGAGGGCCTGTTTCTGATTCTGGCCAATTTCAGCGTCAATGGGCGCAACATCGATCTGGTGATCATCAAACACGATGCGATTGTCATCATCGAACTCAAGCATTGCGACGGTCGGGTCATCGGGAGTGTCAACGGCCCCTGGATCGTCGAAGGGCGCAACGGCGAACAAAAACGGCTCAATCCCGGACGCAAAAATCCGTACAATCAGGTCATCTCCTACTTTCACGCGCTAACCAATTTTCTCAACGAGCATCGGCGGGAGTTCCTCTCGGAACAAAAGGCAAACGATGTTGACTTTCGCACCTGCAAGCGCCTGATCGTCATCGCGCCACGGATTGAAGAGGGTTCACAGCTCGATCTCGACTGGAAGGTGGAGGTGCGCGGGCTTGATGAGTTGCCTGCGTATATGATCACCGAGCGCTCTTCAGAGATTGAGCTGACCGAAGAGGAGATGCTGGCAATCCCGAAACTCCTGCACTGTACGCCGTGGGCTGAACTCAACGAGGTGGTGCAAGAGGAGCGGGCGGCACCGACATCCGCACCGGCCCAACCATGGCTCGTGCGGCTCAGGCAGGCGCTCCAGACCACGACCGGTCGGCTGGCGGTGGTCTTCGCATCAATAGCGCTCTTTCTGTTGCTCTTCTTGCTCTTCAGACCACCGGCTGCCATCCCGCGCCCCGACGCACCGCTCACGCTGATCGCCGGTACTCCGGCTGATAGCGCCATTCTGAGTTTCAACACGACCACGAGCTTTTGCCGCTGGAACACCTACCAACTGGTGGGCAAGCGCTGGGATAGCGCAGAACAGCGCTGGCAAAGCGTTGCAGTCGGCGAGGCAGCTACCGGCACCGCGCCCGACATCATTGTAGCGTTAGAGCAGATTGATGCCTGTGGCGACCGGATCGAGCTGACCTGGAGCATCCAGAACAACACCACCCGCCCGGTGAGTCTCCCCCTCCGCCACGACAATATCAAAATCAGCGACGGCCTGGGCAACGACTACCCGCTGGCCGACGGCGACTCGCGCCCGGCCATCATCAGCGCGTCACCCGGCACCCGCCAGCGTGGGATTGCCGTCGTGCGCCGACCACTGGCCGCCAACGCCAGCACCCTGCGCATCAACCTGGTCGAACAGCCCTTCGGGGAAGCGAGTTTCATCGTCGCACTTCAGCCGTAGCGGGTGTTCGGTTGCGTAGATACACCACAGACACATCACCACAGGGGCGGGTTCAGAACCCGCCCCTACCCGAACGCCCTCACCCCCGGCCCCTCTTCCGCGCAGCGGGCGAGGGGAGAACGGCGAGACGCGCCGGGGCGTCCTGATGCCATAGAGGGTGGGTTCATGCTTACATTCTGCCCGTTCCTCCCTCCAGCGGGGGAATCACCTTCCCATTCCTCCCTCCGGCGGGGGAATCACCTTCCCATTCCTCCCCCAGCGGGGGAATCACCCTCCCATTCCTCCCCCCAGCGGGGGGAGGCCGGGAGGGGGGCCGGGATTGCGGTGAACGCGAACCAGTATGGAGCACGCCTACTCCCCACTCCCCCCAGCGCTATGCATTACCCACATAAGCCGCTCCCCGTGGCGTGGGCTTCCAGCCCGCGTGCATCCATCGCCGTCACTGCCGTCGGGTGATGGCCGTGGCCGCTAGTGCGCAGGGTGGTCGTCTGCCCCACAGACTGATACACCGGCTACCGCCGCTGCTCCTATCCGCTTCCCATTCGTGACGTGAGAGCCACGCGACAGCAGGGTAACGCGAATAGTGCCCAGGATTGCACACGATGAGGTAGACGCTGCCAGTGAGCGAAGAAGTTGACAAAATAGTTATGGGTAATGGATGGCCCCAGCGGGGGAGGTGGAACAAGGGCCAAACTCCAGGGGGCACGGCATGCCGTGCCCCTACGGGTGTCCAGCGGTGCATCATTCAGTAGGGGCGACGCATGCGTCGCCCCTACGCATGTGTCGCCCCACGTCGCCCCCTGGAGTAGGGGCGGGTTCACAACCCGTCCCGGGTTCAGGACCGGCCCCTCTATGCATTACCCACATGTCACCCTGCGTTAGATCAGTCTGCAAGCGCTCCCCGTGGCGCAGGCTTCCAGCCTGCGTGGAGGCATCCTCTCCATCGCCGTCAGGTGCTGGCCGTGGCCGCTGAGGCGCAGACGAGAACCTATTGCAACCAAACGTCTACGCGCATTCCTGACCAACTCGATGATCGGCACGAGCACATTCAGCACCGCCGTGACCAGGATGGGTAACGGTATGCCACGCACCGGATCGCAAGCACGGCTGGCGCGGCAGCATAGCTGCCGCACGCCAAACTGTGCGACACGTGCATAACAAGCGGATACGGCAACCCATCCAGTACGTGATAGCACGGCTGGAGCGGCGCACTGCCACCGGGCCAGTCGCTCAAAACAGCACCAATAGCAATTACCCGCCTGATACACATGTGGGTGTCACCAGTTGTGGGTAATACATAGCCCCCACTGGGGGGAGGAGCAGGAGGATCGTGCTACAGAACGTTTCTGATGGCGCTGACGCAGGTTCTGTGTCAGGCAAGATGATCGGGACGAGCACACGAGTTTTACCTGCGACCGGCAGAGAGTCCGGTGTGCCGGGTCAGGTGGTGGGCGCACCGGAGGCGCGCGCTCCCAGGGGGTGTGAGGCGCTACCTGAGCCTGCAACGCCTGCGCAGTTGACGGCGTACCGGAGACGCGCTCTCCCAGGGGGTGTGAGTGATCTCAATCAGCGTGGCTGATACTGAAGATGGGGTCTGCATTCCATACACTGCAATACGGGCTGCCGAATATGTAAAGGGGATCCGGACACCCATCATCGCCCCAAATGCACCAGAAAACCCCTGTACCCTCTACCCTCTCTCGCCCCCCTTTCCGCTCCTCCCTCCGCTCTCCTAACCCCTCTCTTCTCTCTCCTCTCTCCTCCCTCCCCTCTTCTATCTCCTATCTCCTATCTCCTATCTCCTATCTTCTATCTCCTATCTCCTATCCTCTATCCTCACCCACTCTGCTCAGCTTGTGGTATTCTGATGCAAACAGGGTGAGAGGAGGTTGAGACATGCTAGAGCGCGTGGCGGTTCTGTATAACCCCTTGAGCGATGCTTCGATCAAACTATCGCGTGAACTTGCCGACTGGCTCGTCGAACGGGGTGTGAAAACGACGCGCGGTGTATCGCAGGAGTTCCGCGACCAGCCACATCTGGTGGCAGACTGCGACTTGATGATCGCGCTGGGAGGTGATGGTACCGTCTTGCGCGCAGCCCGCCTCTGCTTCCCACACAACATCCCGGTCTTGCCGGTAGCACTCGGACACCTCAGTTTTATGGCCGAAATTGGCCCTGATGAGGTGTATAGCGGTTGTGAACAGATTATGAACGGTGGCGGCTGGTTTGACGAACGGTCACTGGTGCGAGCACAACTCTGGCGAGGTGGCCAGAAACTCAGCCAACACACCGCACTGAATGAGGTCGTGATCTCGCGGAGCGATCTAAGCCGGATTGTGAATGTCCACGTCACCATTGATGACAGCCCGCTCACGACCTACCACGCCGATGGCGTGATCGTTGCCACTGCAACCGGCTCGACGGCCTACGCCCTGGCTGCCGGCGGTCCAATCGTTGATCCGCGTTCGCAGGCGTTGGTGCTGGTGCCAATTGCCGCGCACCTGACTAATATTCCGTCAATGGTTCTACACGAAGATGCTGTTGTGACGATGCAGCTTCGCTCGCGCCACCATGCGTTGCTTGCAGTTGATGGACGAGAAAATATTGACCTGATTGAAGGTGATGAGGTGGTTGTCCGTCGCAGCCCCCAGGTCTGCACCTTTGTCAGGCTCCGTCCAAGTAATCAGTTTTATACCCAACTGGTGGCTCGTCTACGGCGTTCGTGATTGCAGAGGGTCTGCGGTACAGCAATGGCAATCTGTTGATACACCTGTATACATGAGGGGAATGAGCATATGCTGGCCTACACAGGCGCAACCGTAAGTGGGCGGATTAACGCCTCACCCGAAGCTCTCTGGGAGCTGGTGAGTGATGTTGAGCGTCATCCACAAATTGCCGGGAGTGGTGAAGTTCAGGCGGTGACGATTCGCGATGGCCGACCGCTCAGGGTAGGGGCCGTCTTCGAGTCGCAGCAGTTTATGCGTGGTATTCATTATGTAACGGCCAATCGGGTCGTGATTTGGGAGCCACCGTACCGTTTTGCCTGGCGGGTTGGCTTGCCAAGTGCACCCGGTATCGCTCAAATCTGGAGCTTTACGTTGCGACCGGAAGCGAACGGTACTCGCGTTACCAACGGTGTTGCGCTGATCTATGTGTTACCGACGTTCTTTCCGTTCTCGCTTATCCGCAAGAAGCTGGCCCAGGGTTATGCAAATTCCATGCTGCCCACGCTCGACAATCTGGCCCGAATGGTGAACGCGCCGCCACCAACCGATATACAGGTTATCAATGAGCCACCCGCCGATCTGACGGCGATGCTGCCTCCGTTAATCGTGCCGGGGGCAACGATAGTGGCAGCACTGCTGGCGGCAGCGGCAGGTGGAATGGCCGTCTGGCGACGCTGGCGCCGGTCGTGAAGACTGGCGTGTGCTGTAAGGGTACAGGAGATAGCATCGAACGGCGAGGGTGGCGTAGCGCTCTACGCTACCCGGTGCCCTGAGTCGGCCTGGTGTTAGCGAGAGATGGTACCGGCGCAACTCTGTTGGTTTAGCGAAGCCCTGGAGGTGGAGGACGACACAGGTTGTTCTCCAGGTATATGCCGGGGTATTCACTCGCCTCACCTGGTGAACGTTGAGGGCCAGACAGAATATACGAGTCAACACAACTTCTACAGCATCAGGAAGACCTGGATCATACTTCCGCTTTTCCTTCACCCGCTGTGCATGCTGGGACTGACAGAGTATATGAGCCAACACGACGTCTGCCCATCTCTCATGCAGACTTCTGCTCTATCCTCTCCCGCGCGCTGAGCTATGCATTCCCATAACTCGGATACTGCATAGCTCGCGTGCGGGAGCGGGGCGGGGAGGGGAGCCGGTGAGTCGGCGGGTTAAAACCCTGCCTCACTTCGTGGAAGCCCCTTCGGGGCTGGCCTGGCGGCGGGGAGTGGGGGCCGGGCGTGCTCGTGGATAGCCCCGCAGGGTCGTGCTGTTGGATGGCTCCGGCAGAGTGTGCCGTCGGCGGGGACGCACTGATCGGCAGGTTGGATGGGGCAGCGGGGGCCATCGTGCCAGCCCGTGGGGCAGGCGTCCAGCCTGCGCACAGCGGCTACAGCGATCACCTGACGGGATGGCGGAGATGGCGGCACGCGGGCTGGAAACCTACGCTACGGGGAACGCTTACAGCCTGGCCTAATGCAGCAGGATGCCGTTGATCACCTGAGCATACGGTGTGCGTGACGTATGATGCACTGTATCCATTACGATGTGATATGAGGCATCACACCGGCTTCTGGGTGACATGTGGGTAATGCATAGGCGCGGGAGAGGGGCCGGGGGTGAGGGTTTTGAGGTGCCCTTATGTCAAATCTTGATTGATACTGTGCATCGCTGCTGATGGTCTCATCGTGGATGATGGATGTTGCCTCACTCCAGGCGGCAGACTTCTCGCCTGCACTCGACCATCACCTATGTAACCATCACAGAACGAGGATGGAAGGTGACTGAAAAGCGGGCTGGATGCCTGCTCCACAATCCGCGCTACCACATCATGCGCAGGCAGCTCATCATGGAATGGTCAAGCCAGATGGACGTACTCTGCACGCACGTCGTCCCCGTGGCCCGCGGGGAAACAGCTGCGACCCGCCCCGGATCGTGAGCACGGCTGGTGCGGCAGCGTGGCTGCCGCACCCAAACGATGCGCCACAGGCAATTCTATCTGGCAACGGTATTCTCACCGAAACACGAGACCACTGTGCGCAGAGCGGGGACACTGACTGTACCTTCCGCGCTCAGGGGTGGTAGCAAGGTGATCGTCGGATCACAGGTTTTGAACGCCATGACACCAGATTTGATATTCAGCCCTATCTCCTGACTGCGTTCGTATGTTTTGTCCGCCCTTGAAGGGGGTTTGGGAGAGAGATCACTCTTTCAAATACCGATCAAACCACTCCAGGGTTCGTCGCATATGATCGGCGCGATGGCGTGGTTCGCCGCTACGAGTCAGTTCATGGCCCTCGCGCGGGTAACGCACCAGTTCAACCACTTTCTTTTGGCGGCGGAGAATGGCGAAGAGTTGTTCGGCTTCGCTGATCGGTACCCGGTAATCAAGCTCGCTATGCAAGAGCAAGAGTGGCGTTTTAATCTTGTGCGCGTGGGCCAATGGCGAATGATCCCACAGCTCCTCGTACAACTCCCAGGGAAAACCGCCAAATTCAATTTCGATCAGTTCATGGGCGTCACTGGTGCTGTGTTGGGTGAGAAGATTGTAGACCCCACGGGCAGCCACAGCACAGGCGAACCGATCATCGTGCCCGATCAGCCAGGCCGTCATATAGCCACCATACGACCCGCCGGTCACTCCGATCCGTTCGGGATCAATATAGCCACGAGCAACCAGGGCATCAATCCCGGCCAGAATATCAGGGGCATCCGCTTCACCCCAGTTCCCCCGGATCGCGTCACGCCACAGCTCGCCGTAGCCCTCACTGCCGCGGGGATTGCAGAAGAAGACGACATAGCCACGGGCAGCAGCGACCTGCCACTCGTGCCACATCGAACGGAAACCCGGCCCCCACATAATATGTGGGCCGCCGTGAATGTAGACGGCCAGCGGATAGCGCTGCGCCGGATCGAAATCGGGTGGATGGAGCGTCCAACCCTGCACTTCACTGCCATCGGGTGCGAGATAGGTTATTTCTTCAATTGGCACAATAATGCGCTGGCTCAGTAAGCGCTCGTTGATAGCAGTCAGACGCCGTTCCTGACCGTCAGCGCCACGCACGAAGAGATCGCACGGATTGTCGGCACTTCCAGCTACAAAGGCAATGGTGCCATCGCGCCCGACATCGAATTCGCTAACGATCCGCGGCCCGCCGACCAGCGTTGCGCCATTACGATAAGTTGGTGTTCCCGGTAGTCCTATCTGATAGACATGGGCATCGCCGCGCCAGCCTGCACTGAACAACACCCCCTGGCCATCGGGTTGCCAGTGAAATTGTTCCACATTCAGATCGGTATGCGCCGTAAGATCGTGCGGTTCGCCGCCGGTAGCCGGAATAATCGCCACCCGTTTTCCTTCACCGAGGAGGCGCGACTCGTTCAAGCGCAGAAACGCGATCTGAGTGCCATCAGGGGATGGGCGCGGATCAAAATAGGAAAAGCCACTACTGGTTAGCGGGTGTGGCGACGAGCCATCGAGTGGAACGCACATCACATCGTAATAGGCAAAGAGCGAGTCGGCTTCGGGATCGCGGGTTGCCGTGCTCAAGAGCGCATCGCCTGCCGGCATCCAGACCGGTGCGCTGTAGTGGATGTCACCGGAGGTCAACCGGCGTGGGGTTGATGGCTGATCATCATCAGTAACTTCAACGAGGTAAATATGGCGGCGACGATCATCAAAATAACTGGTACCACTGCGATAGGGAAGTTTGGTAATCACACGCGGATCAACGCGCATTTCTTCTTCATGCTGGCGCTGCTCGCGACTGCGACGTGCTTCCCAGGCATCGGCTGGTGGTGGTGGTGTTTCACCGGCATCTTCACGAGCCTGCTCTTCAGCATTTACCGGCGCCAAAAACGCGATATATCGTCCATCAGGACTCCATGCCGGATCGCTCGCTCCGTTGGGATGCGAGGTTATCTGGCGTGCTTCACCACCATCGACCGGGATGATATAAATCTGCCCTCGTTCATCGTCGCGGTTCGAGACAAATGCAATCCAGCGCCCATCAGGACTCCAGCGTGGCTGGCGATCTTGTTTACCGCGGGTGAAGCGACGTATTTGACCACCATCGGTAGCAACTAGCACAATGTGCCGCCGATAGCCGTTACCGACGCGATCCACCGTCACCCACACGACCGCCACGTACCGTCCGTCGGGACTAAGCCGGGGGTCTTCCAGCCAGCCTAATTCGTAGAGATCGTCAATGGTAAAGCGACCAGGGGGTTGGTTTGTCATAACTCGGCCCCATGAATTATTAAGCGGGTACACAGACCTTGCTATTGTAACACACTTCTCATTGATCGGCGTTTGAGATTTTTGCTAGAAAGTATAGAATAACATGATAAACCTTGACACTTTAGTAATGATCAATTATAATTCTACGATAGCAAGAGTAATTAAAGTAATTATTCAATGTTTCTCGTATGATCTGTTGGCATAGAACAGACTGATGATGAAAGGATTACACCGGTGAGCACGCCAGATCAAAAGACACCACTTGCAGTGCTCCTCTTCCACGCTGCCATGCAGCAGCGTCTGTCGCTGGCTGATTTTGCTGAGAAGCTCGATCTCAGCGTAGCAACCCTGCGTTCATACCTGTTTGAGGCAGGAAAACGCACGCGAATTCGCAGCAAAACGCTTGAACAAATGGCAGAAGTCCTAAATATGCCGGCCAGCGAAGTTCGTGAACGTGCTGAGCTGTTGCCATACGCTGGACAATCTTTTAGTGAGTGGTTGAAACATCAGATGCAGAATCGGTTCACGCGCGCAGGCCTGTGTGCGGCAACGCGCATCAGCGATAGCGCCATGAAAAACTATCTGATGGGTCACACCACACCCGATCCCGACAACGCGATGCGTCTGGCCGAAGTCCTGGGGGCAAATTCTCTGGAAGTTGCCTACCTGATCATTGCTACTGAATTGAGCCAGCGTGGGGTGGAGTTGCCATCGGCACCGCCACCGGCGGTTGAAACTGCTCCGGTCGCCACGGCGCAACCTGAAATGAAGGCTGAACCTGCTACTGTACCATCTGAAACCGTATCGTCACCAGCCGTCGACGGGATGAGCAGTGAGACGATTGTCAATGCGTACACCGAACAGCGCTTACTGAATCTGTGGCGACGACTGCATCCCCAGGGCCGCCGGGCCACGCTTACCTACATTGCCTCGCTGTTAGCGGAAGAATTGCTGTAGCACGTAACACCAGCCAGTGCACGATACCGAATGCGACGGGTTATCGCCAAACGGTGTGTTCCCGTCGCATTTGTGTTGTTTCGGTGTTGTTGGTTGGGCATGCGCACAACACAACCCGTGCGCAATCACCCGGTAGTCTTATTTGTAGCGACAAATATATCTCTGATCTTGTCCAGCAGTAAATAATGAGTGCGGGAGCATAGCTTCCGCACTCACGCTAACGTATGAGCTTTTCGGCAGTGGATTGATCCACGCCAGGGCGGGTTTATTGCTGAACGGGCAGATCGATCACTTCAATGTTCTCCAAACCGCCGTAGATCGTCCACCAGGGTTTGGCACCCTGAGCCAGTGTCTCATTCAGGGCCGTAATATTGGCAACCCCGCGATCCTCCAGCCATGCTTCGAGCGCTCCCAGTCCTTGCTGGGCATAGACCGGGATGCCATCCTGCCAGGTGGCCCGACCACACAACACACCCGCGAAAGGTGTCCCGGCCTCAGCAGCCAGCTCAAGCGTCTCGCGGAAGACCTCGTCGGAAACGCCGGCACTGAGATAGATAAACGGCTTGCGCGCTGCATCAGCAGCCTGGCGGAAGAACTCTTTAGCCTCTTCGCGGCTATACGCCTTCTGGCCGCTGAACACGCGCATCCCTTCGACAAACTTGACATTCACCGGCACTTCGACCTTCAACACATCAACCCCATAGCGCGGCTTTGAGAACTCGGCCATATAGGCGGTCACATACTTCGGCTTCACCAGGGCAAACTCGAAGCTCTTCTCGTCGCCCACGGCATCATCATACGCAATTGGTTCAAGGAAGAAAGGAATATCATTTGCCGCACACTCTGCACCAATCCGCTCGATGAAGGCATGCTTTACCTCATTGATAGCGGCATCATCGAAGGGATTGTAGTAGAGCAGAATCTTGATCGCGTCGGCGCCAGCCTCTTTCAAGCGCCGCACACTCCAGACATCGAGCAGGTCGGGCAGCCGGCCACGCACCGAGGCATCATAACCGGTCTTCTCATAGGCCAGCAGCACACCGGTACCAGGGGCACGCTGGGCAATAGCGGGCAAACCATACTCCGGATCCATCAAAATGGCGCTGGCATACCGGGTCAAAATGCGGGTCACAGCCGTTTTAAATGCCGTCAAATCTTCATTCGTTGCCTCAGCACCGCGAGCTTTCGCAATCGCCTTCTTCAACGAACCCCGCTGATCCATCGCTGCGGCAGCAATAATGCCATTAGCGTCTGCGCAAGCCTGGATTCCGTTAAATTTGCCTCGCGTCATCTGTACTTTAGCCATGAGTCAACTCCTTAGCTCAAACAATCGGGCAGCAACCGGTAGCAGATGTCAGGTGTGTATAACTCCCGGTGCGGAACGACAGCGATACCATGATGAGTTATCAAAGCGCTAACACCCCTATTATACCCGATCCACTTCCAACGCCGTTAAAATATGGTACAATCGATATGTGTTCCCCAAACAATGATGGGATATTTGATACGGGGAGGCTATATGAAGCGGATTATTGGTGGATTCGCCTTTCTCCTGGGGTTGATCATTGGCCTTATCGGAGGAGCAGCTCTGCTCGCTTACGCATATCAGGCAGCCGGGTTGTATCCACCCGACGATGCCACGATCAAATTTATCGCCCGTGAGCGAGGCTGGCTGCGTGATGATGTGTAGGGCTGGTCGTTAATGCGGTGAAGGCTTCTGTCTTCACAGCAAGGTTATCGCAAAGCGAGAGGGATCACTTCCACCCGAATGGTGGCATGCGCACAAGGAGGTGCAATTTGGAAAAGATTTGGTTGTCGTACTACGAGCCGGGTGTTCCGCCTACGCTGACGTATCCTGAGATTACGCTCAGCGATATGTTGAGCAACAGTGCCAAAACGTATGCCGACCACACCGCTACCAATTTCGTCTTGCGCTACTTGCTCGGTGGTCGCTTCACGGTTGGCGGGAAGCTTACCTATCGACAGTTGAACGAAAAAGTTGATCGGATGGCAACGGCGCTCTACCAGCTTGGGGTACGTAAAGGGGATCGGGTGGCGGTGATGTTGCCCAATTCGCCGCACTACATTATCACCTTCTTTGCCTGTATGCGGTTGGGGGCCATCGTTGTCAATACCAATCCGACGTACACCGGGCGCGAGTTGCAGCATCAGTTGCACGATTCGGGTGCCGAGACGATTGTGTTGCTCAATATCTTCTGGCCCCGGCTGCGCGAAGTGCGTGCCGAGACGCCGGTAAAGCGGGTGATCGTTGCCCACGTCTTCGATACCCTGGGCTTCCCATCCAATTTGCTGGTGAAGAGTGCGCAAAGGAAAACTCCGGAGTGGGTTGATGTGATGCCAGAGCAGGATATCTTCTTCTTCCAACACCTGCTTGAGAAGTATGGCCCAACCCCACCGCGGGTTAGTGTAACCCCTGATGATATTGCGCTCTTCCAATACACCGGTGGTACTACCGGCCTGCCCAAGGCCGCGATGTTGACCCATCGCAATCTGATCGCCAATACGGTACAGATTGCAGCCTGGTTGACCCGCGGCGAACCCGGTGGCGAGAAGATGATGGCCGCCATCCCCTTCTTCCATGTGTATGGGATGACGGTGGCGATGATCTACAGCATCCACATGGGCGCCGAGATTGTGATTGTGCCCAACCCGCGCCCAATCGATAATGTGATGAACGTGATCCAGCGCGAACGCTGCACGCTCTTCCCTGGGGTGCCGGCAATGTATATCGGCATTATCAATCACCCCAAGGTGAATGAATACAATCTGCGCAGCGTGAAGGCCTGTATCAGCGGTTCGGCTCCGCTGCCGATGGAGGTGCAGGAGAAGTTCGGTCAATTGACCGGTGGCCGCCTTGTCGAAGGGTTTGGGATGACCGAGGCCAGCCCGGTAACCCACTGCAACCCGGTCTTCGGCGAGCGCCGCGCCGGTAGCATCGGAATTCCGGTGCCTGATACCGAAGCAAAGGTGATCAATCTCGATACCGGTGAGGAGATCGAACCGGGCAGCGACGAGACGGGCGAGCTATGTGTGCGTGGGCCACAGGTGATGAAGGGGTACTGGCAGCGCCCTGAAGAGACTGCTCAGACCATCGATGCCGATGGCTGGCTGCACACCGGCGATATTGCCCGTGTTGACAAGGATGGCTACTTCTACATCGTGGATCGCAAGAAGGATATGATCAATGTCGGTGGCCTCAAGGTGCTGCCCCGCGATGTCGAGGAAGTCCTCTTCATGCACCCCAAGGTGATGGAGGCCGTCGTTGTTGGTATTCCGCATCCGCAGCGTGGTGATGATACGGTGAAGGCCTTTATCGTGCCGAAGCCGGGTGAAAATCCCACGGCTGAAGAGATCAAGGAGTTCTGTAAGCTGCACCTTGCACCGTATAAGGTGCCACGCGAGGTTGAGTTCCGCAGCGAATTGCCGAAGACGCTGGTCGGTAAGGTGCTGCGCCGGGTGCTGGTTGAAGAAGAGAAGGCCAAGCAGAAGGCGGCAATGGCAACCGCGTAAGTCGGAGCCGGTCATGCACGTAGAGGCGGGTTCCAAACCCGCCTCTACGTATGTGCGCTGGGGTGATATATCAAATCTGGTGTTGTCTCTGGTACCCTATCCAATTACTACCCCGGCATTGCGCCTGAGTAATGCACTTTCTGGGAAAAAGTGTTGGCATATCCCCTGGAAGCGCGAGCCGCTGGCTCGTCCACTGACCTGGCATAACACACGCTGCTGACCCCCGCTGAACAGTTTACTCCCCCAGCAATTCAAGGACAGATAGAACAGGTGAGTGTCTATAGGTGATAGCGCCTGGGGATGCGCTGCACGTCCTCGCCCCGACCCCGATCCCACGCTACCTATGCATTACCCACATGTCACGCTGCGTTAGGCCGGGCTGCCAGCGTTCCCCGTGGCACCGGCTTCCAGCCCGCGTGCCGGCATCATCGCCACTGCCGGCAGGTGCTGGCCCCGCTGGCAGGCTTCCAGCCTGCCCCACGGTCGGATACACTGGCTACCGCCGCTACCACTGCGACCATCCGCTGCCCATGCGTGACGTGCGACCCACGCGACAGCGATGCAACGCGATAGTGCCCAGGATCGCGCACAATGAGACAGGTGCTGCTCATGAGCGAAGAAGGTGACAACCTGGGTATGGGTAAGGCATAGCGCTGTGCGCGGGAGCGGGGCGCGTAGCGGCTGCGATCACCTCTGAACAACCATACCATAGCACGCGATGCAAGACATGCCCATCCACCGCATCCCTTGGATAGTCAGGTGAACGGTACAGATACCGTCCGTAGGGGCGGGTTGAGAACCCGCCTCTACACACCACCGGCACCAGCACGCTGTGGGGCAGGCTGCCGGCTTGCGTTCAGCCATCCCCCTCATCAGGGGCACGTACCGGCACGGGAGTCCGCTGCAATCCGCGCCGGATCGTAAGTCCGGCTGGCGCGGCAGCATGGCTGCCGCAGTCCACACCGCGCGACACACGTATGACGAACGGGTAAAGCAATTCATCCAGCACGTACCGGCACGGCCCGAGCAGCGCACTGTCACCTGGTTAGTCGCCCACAACAGCACTCATGGCGATCATACCCGCTGATACACCCATGGTTGACACCAGTTGTGGGTAATTGCATAGTCCACGCTACGGGAGATGAGAGATCGAGAGTTCGATCTATGGCTTCCCGATACGGAAGACGTTATGTTAACTCATATTTTCTTGCCGGGGCGTCCTGATGCGGTAGACGTTGTGTTGGATTGTATATCCTGTCCGCCCTTGAAAGGCACCCGGTAGGGACGCACAGCGATACATTGGACACGGATAACGAGCCGTCGCCGTGCGGAAGCGCTGGTTGACGCTTCCACGCTCAGGTGCGGTGACAAGAGATAGCCAGATAGCGTATTACGCTTTCTCTTCACCAGATGTAACACAACCAACCGGGGCGGCAGCTCCGCTACCGCCCCGTACAACATCCGGTACTAACCAATCATTCCTGATCCGCCAGCAACCGGAACCCTGCACGCAACCGAATATCGGCAGCCGAGCGCCCGATCAAAACGTGGAATTCGCCCGGTTCGGCAACCCAGCCCGGTACTGCTGGATCGTAATAGCTCAACGCCTGCCGATCAATGGTAAACGTCACCGTCGTCGTAGCGCCCGGTTCGAGTTCGACCTTCGCAAAACCCTTCAGCTCTTTGTCGGGACGCACCAGACGAGCGGCAACGTCGTGAACGTAGAGCTGTACCACCTCCGTCCCGGTTCGCGAACCGGTATTTGTTATGTCAACACTTACCGTCAGTGTCTCGTTGGCGTGCATTGACTCGGCGGAAAGACGAAGGTTGCTGTAGGCGAATTCGGTATAACTCAATCCAAACCCAAAGGGAAAGAGAGGCGCAACCCCTTTGCGGTCGTAGTAGCGGTAACCGACGAACAACCCTTCTCCGTAGAGCACATGACCGTTTTCGCCGGGATAGTTGATGTAGGCCGGGTTGTCGGCCAATCGCCGCGGGAAGGTGGTCGGCAGACGACCACCCGGATCGGCGTCGCCGAACAGTACAGCAGCAATCGCATGGCCGGCTTCCTGCCCACCGTACCATGCCTGAACCACAGCAGCGACCTCATCGATCCAGGGCATGCTGAGCGGTGAACCGGCATTGAGCACTACAATTGTGCGTGGATTAACGGCTGCCACCCGACTGATCAATTCATTCTGACGGCCAGGCAGCTCCATGTCAACCCGATCAAAGCCCTCGCTCTCCCATTCTTTGGTCAAACCGGCAAAGATAATGGCAACATTCGAGCGCGCCGCCAGTGCTACCGCTTCTGCGATAGGATCGCTCTCACTTGCTGCCAGCAAGCCAACCTGCCAGCCACGCCAGTTACCGGCTCGCGGCCAGCGGAATTCAACGCGCAGACGATAGCGCCGATGTGCCTCTAATTGCACCATCTGCCGCTGATCGGCGCCATTCATCAAATCTTTCTCCCACAGATCGATCACCAGTTCGTCATCCAGCCAGAGGCGCGCCTGCCCCACGCACGCCAGACCCAGATGATAGCGACCACTCTGCGGCAGGATCAGATCACAGGTCGCACGGGTCGAGAAGACCGGCGTTGTGAGATCGGCGATTTGGTCGCCAAACCAGCTTGCTTCCAGCGTGTGCAGATGTTCGCTCCGCACTACTGGCCCTTCCAGATCGGGATTGGCAAAGTAGTCGAGCCGGGCGCCGGGCCGGTCAGTGTCGGGCAGGCGGAGCCAGCCGGTTTCAAGGTTGGGGAGGCGACGGAAGATCGGGCAGCCGATGGCATACTCAACGACACAACCGGTACCGGCTCGCTCCCGAATACCCTGGAGTGGAGTCACTACATAGTGGGGGGCGACTTCAGAACTCCCACCACCCATGACAGCCGCCCAATGCGCATTCGCACCGATAACGGCAATTGTTTGAGGTTGATCAGCGTTCAGCGGCAAGAGATGCTGTTCGTTCTTCAAGAGCACCATCGACTCGACGCCGACCCGTCGGATCAGGGCACGATGACTGGGGCGATCAACACCCTGTTCTGCTGTCGGGGTAGGATTGGCAAAGCCACCGACCCGCTCGATAGTGCGCAAGAGGCGCCGCACCTTATCGTCGAGTTCAGCCTCACTCAGATCACCCCGTTCGAGGGCGGCTATCACGTGCTCGCGACTGAGCCAGCGCGCCGGCCCCGGCATCTCGATGTCAAGCCCGTTGTAGACCGCTCGCTCGCTATAGGTGCCGTACCAGTCCGAAATGACCATGCCGTCAAATTGCCATTCGCCCTTCAGGATTTCAACCAGCAAGCGCCGATTTTCGCTGGCCCACACCCCGTTAATGCGATTGTAAGCCGACATCAACGTCCATGGGCGCGCACGCTGCATCGCCATCTCGAAGGGCCGCAAATAAATCTCGCGCAGTGGACGCTCGCCAACGTCAGAGCTTATGCTGAAGCGCTCGAATTCTGAATCGTTGCAGACAAAATGTTTAATACAGGCACCCACGCCCCGGCTTTGCAGCCCGTTGATGTAGGCAGAGGCCATCACGCCGGTAAGGTAAGGGTCTTCGGAAAAGCACTCGAAATTGCGCCCGGCCAGGGGTGAGCGATGGATGTTCACAGTTGGGGCGAGCAAAATATGCGCCCCTTTGTCTCTGGTCTCTTCGGCAAGTGCCTCACCAACCTGCCGTATCAGTGCCGGGTTCCAGGTTGCGCCCATCGCCACCCCGACCGGAAAACAGGCCGACGTCGGAACGCCATTGCGGCTGGCACCACGGGCACCATTCGGGCCATCGGTAACCTTGATCGAGGGAATACCAAGACGCGGTACTGCGACGGTGTGCCATGCATCGGCACCGGCAAGCAGGGCAATCTTTTCGTCAAGAGTCAGGTGAGCAAGCAGTGTTTCTGGATCAACGAGTGTAGTCATAACCTTCCTCTGAATAGGCCGGCTCACGAGGCCGCACCAGCTTGATACACACGCACATAATCAACCAGGAGCTGCTGGGGAAAGACGGTTGTTTCGTCGGGGTACCCCGGCCAGTTCCCGCCGACGGCTAGATTGAGAATGAGAAAGAACGGATGATCAAACACCCATTCACCCGGTACCTGTTCACGACGCAGGGTGTGGTAGAGTTGATCATCGACGTACCAGCGGATCTCGTCGGCCTCCCATTCGACAGCGTAGATGTGAAAATCAGCCGACAGATCCACTGCACTGACAAATGACTTTGTGATCGCATTTCCACCAGAATAGCCTGGGCCGTGTACCGAACCATAAACAACGGTTGGATTACCGATATTTTCCATAATGTCGATCTCGCCACAGTTGGGCCAGCGCGCAGTAGCGATGTTTTCGCCTAACATCCAGAAGGCCGGCCAGATGCCTTTACCACCAACCGGGAGCTTCATGCGCGCCTCGATCCGACCATACGTCCAGCTCTGCAGATAGTGGGTCTTGATGCGGGCAGAAGTATATTCCCAGGCCATGTACTCTTCATTACGGGCTTCGATAATCAAGACACCATCTTCAATACGGATATTCTCTGGCCGATTGCTGTAGTACTGCAATTCGTTATTCCCCCATCCCCCGGCCCCTTTGTCGAACAACCAGTTCTGCGGGTTGAGCGTCTCGCTCTCAAACTCATCACTCCAGACGAGCGTCCACGGTGAGGGGGTTGGGGTCGGTTCACCGATCACAGGCGTCGTCGGCATAGCAGAGCATCCAACCAGGAACAGACACACTATTCCCAGCCACACTATCTGTCGCCTGATCATGGGTGACAATAATGTCTGCACGGTCTACAACCTTTCCAGACCACCAACGTTTCACATAAAGACCGGCTCGTTATCAGTAGAGGGCAACATCGCCGGTCAGGGCGTCAATCCGAAACCGTAGGGAAAGAGCGGCTGCCCATCACCGCTTCCCACCGGCAACTGATCAAGGCTGCGCGGCCACGTAACCGGCAAGCGACCACGAAACGGCTGATCGCCAAAGAGCACATCGGCGACTCCGGCCCCTTCGCTACCGGGGAGCCATGCCATCACCAGCGCATCCCACTTCGGCAGATCGTCGGTCACCAGCAGTGGGCGTCCGGCGACCAGTACCACGACCAGGCGGACACAGGCTTCTTCCATGCGCCGTAGCACACGGTTCTCGGCAGGGGGCAGACTGAGGCTGGCGCTATCGCCCCGCCCTTCAGCGTATGGCAATTCACCAACGACAGCGATGCAAACTGCGTCGGCTGCACCCGGATCACCGGTGAAGCGACCGTGTTGGTTATATTCAACGACCGTTTGTGGCGATACCGCGGCCTGAATGCCTTCCAGAATGGTTGTACCCGGAATAATCGGGCCGGTACGCCCCTGCCATTCGATTGTCCAGCCCCCGGCCTGGATGCCGAGATCGTGGGCTGCCTGACCGCCGATATAGAGATGACCAATATCCTTTGGCAGCGGAAGCAGATTGGCGTCATTCTTCAGCAGCACTAGCGACTGCGCGACCGCAGTCCGGGCCAGTTGACGATGCTGAGCACTCCCGATCTGATCGGACAACGCTGTATGCGCGAATGGCTGTTCAAACAGACCCATCGCGAATTTGACCGTCAGAATGCGGCGTACTGCGTCATCAATGCGCTCTTCGCTGACGGCCCCACGTTCCACTGCTCGTGTCAGCGAGTCGATAAAGCGTTGGGCATCGTAGGGCACCATATTCATATCGATGCCGGCATTGATCGCTGTAATAACTGCCTGATCGTAATCAGGGCTGATCTGATCGATAGCCGCCCAATCAGAAACCACAAAACCGGCAAAGCCAAGTTCCCGTTTGAGCACGTCGGTCAGCCAATAGGAGCTGGCGTGCATCTTCTGCCCATTCCAGCTCGAATACGAGGCCATAATTGTCTGGGCACCTTCTGCAATCAGCGCCTGATAGGGTGGGAGATGGACGGCTCGTAGAAAGGCTTCGTCGCCGAAGGTTTCTCCCTGGTCAAGTTTATAATTCTCAGTTGTAGACGATCCCCAGGCGGTACCGCCATCACCGAGGAAGTGCTTCGGGGTACCGATCACACGATTTGGGGCTGCGATGTCAGGTGCCTGCAAGCCACGCAGAAACGCACTGGCCAGCGCAGCAACGTGATCTGGACGCTCGGCGTAGCCTTCATAGGTGCGCCCCCAACGCACATCAAGCGGCACCATCACTGCCGGCGCATAATTCCAAAATACCCCGGTTGCCGCCATCTCCAGCGCGGTCGCCCGGCCAATCTGTTCCATAAGCTGCGGATTGTTGGCCGCGCCCAGCCCAATGTTATGCGGAAAGATCACCGCCCCGTAGAGATTATTGTGCCCATGCACCCCATCAGCACCGTAGATAAGCGGAATACCCAGGCGCGTACTGAGCGCCGCCTGCTGAAATTCATTGACCATCGCCGCCCAGGCTGCCGGCGAGTTCTCTGCTTGAGGATAGCCGCCACCACCGCTCAGCACTCCACCAATAGCCAGATCGCGCACCAGATCGGGCGTCAGACTATTCTTCTCGATCAGCGTCATCTGCCCGATCTTCTCGGCCAGGGTCATGCGTTGGAGCAGATCGTTCACCCGTTCAGCAATTGGCGCCGACGGATCGCGGTAGGTGATCACCGTGGCCGTTGGTGGCGGCGAACTTACCGGCGTCCGACCACAGGCAGCGATAAGGATTGGCAGTAGCACGATCACAAGCACTGAATGGAAACGCATACTACTTCTCAAAATTGGTAATCACCACACCTTCAAGGAAGATGCGTTGGGCGAAGAAGAAGACGATAATCGGAATAACCGCCGAAATCAGCGACGCTGCCTGAATCAGATTGGTCGATTGCGAATACAGATTGTTGAACGCCGTCAACCCCACCGTAATCGGAAACTTATCGGGATGGCCGGCAAGATAGATCAGGGGGCCAAAAAAGTCATTCCAGGCCCAGAAGAAATGGAAGAGAGCCACGGCAGTCAGGGCCGGACGCGACATCGGCAGAATGATCGAATAAAAGATGCGGATCGGGCTGGCGCCGTCGATCATCGCTGCTTCTTCCAGATCACGTGGGATCGAGAGGAAGAACTGGCGCAAGAGAAAGACGTTAGTACCCCACGAAAAGAAGGCCGGAACAATGAGTGGGAGCCATGTACCAACCCAGCCAATCTGCAAGAAGACGAAGTAGGTTGGGATCAGCGTAACCGCACCCGGCAGGATCACGGTTGAGAGCATGATCATAAAGAGGATTTGCTTGCCGGGAATGCGGAAGCGGGCAAAGCCGTAGGCAACCAATGCTGCCGATAACACTGCGCCAAAGGTTGTGACACCAGCGTAGGTTATCGTATTGCGCAAAAGATTGGGAAAGTTGATCGTATTCCAGGCCCGGACAAAATTATCCCACTGAATATCAAGCTCCCACGTGCGCTCAAGCTGTCGCCACTGACCTTCCCACTCGATCACCCCCGCCTCTGGATTATTCGGATCGATAAACTGACTCCGCTGCCGACCGGGCCGGTAGAGTGCCAGTTCACGCATCTCGCCATCGATGGGCACGAGATAGACATCGTAGCTCTTCCCTTCATACTCGAAGGTGCGTTTACTCGCCGGCCACCAGGGTGCGCCACTCTCGGAGATTTGATTGTCGGTTTTAACGGCGGTCGTGATCCCATATACCATTGGGATGAGGAACAGACCAAGCACAACCAGGGTCAGGCCGGTAAGCGCAATGCGGGTCAGGGCGAGCCGTGCCGTTTTAGAAAGCGAACGCATGGGAACGTATTGTGTGCGTACCATCACCGTTCCTCCGTTGTGTAAAAGACCCAGAAGCGTGCCGTGCCAAAGAGCACAATCGTGATAATCATGGCGATGATCAGCATCAACCAGGCCAGGGTCGCCCCATACCCCATGCTGAAGAAGGTGAACGACTGCTTGTAGAAGTAGACCATAAAGAAGCGAGTCATCCCTTCAGGAAAGCCGGTACCATTGTTGAGCACAAATGGCGCGAGGAAATACTGCAATGAGCCGATAACGCCCAACACGACCTGGTAGAAGATAACCGGTGTTATCAGAGGAATGGTGATGAAGATTAAACGCTGAAACCAGTTCGCCCCATCGATCTGAGCCGCTTCGTAGAGTTCACTCGGCACGCCCTGTAGACCGGCCAGAAAGATGATCATCGCATTACCAACACCCCATAACCCGAACATCGTGTAGGCATAGTAGACCAGATTGGGATCGGCCAGCCAGCGCAATCCCTGCGTGCCGGTTGCCCGAATTCCGGTCAGGCGTTCAATCATGACATTGATCCAACCGGTCTGTTCATTGAGCACACCATTCCAGATCAAGACGGTCGCGACCAGCGGGATCATCGTCGGCATGTAGAAGAGCGTGCGATACACACTCTTGCCCAGCACGTGCTCCGAATTGAGCAAAATCGCCAGAAACAGCGCAAAGAGGAGCGAGATCGGCAACGAGATGGCGGCAAAGTGGATGGTACGACGCAGCGATAACCAGACTTCCTGATCTTGAAACAGTGCTCGCTGCCAGTTGGCAAAGCCAACAAATCTGGCCTGATCAGGAACCGCCGGATTGAAATCGTACAGCGAGAAGCCAAACGATGCGATCATCGGCAAGAGGTAGAAAGCCAGAAAGCCGATAATCCACGGACTGATGAAGAGTAGTCCCCAGCGGATCTCTTTCTTCTCAAGCTGGCTTAACTTCCGCCGCTTCGTTCTGGCAAAAGTACCCCGTAGGGCTTCACTTACATCAGGAACAATCGCCATAACAACCTCCTGGGGGCACCATCGATCCTGTCTTTAGGACAGGATCGATGGTCTGAAACCAATACCTACTTCGCCGCGTCGAAGATCTTCTGTAAATCGGCTTGCAGTTTAGCTACTTCGGCCTCGAAATCGGCATCAGGTGTATTGGCAAGGTAGTTCCAGAACTCGTTATAGCGATCCGTAGTCTCCTGGAAGCTGGGCATCCAGCTCTCGTGGTTCGGATTATCGGCGTAGCTCATCGCTTCCACCACGACATTCCAGTTGATGTCGGTCTTGTTGGGGAAACTGGTCTGGTTGTACTGGGTGAAGTAATCGGATTGGAGCGAGAGCCGGGCTGGCATGCCGCCGTAGATGGTGAGCAATTCACTCACGTGCTCTTTGCTGAGCATGTAGGTCAAGACCTCGAATGCTTCATCAGGTGTCGGGCAGCCTTTCAGAATACCGAAGGTATCGGCATGCATCTTGGCCGTAATCGTCCCGTTGTAGCTCGGCGTGGCTGCCAGATTCCAATCGAAATCAACATTCCCCAGTGCCCACGGTGCCACGTACCACATATGGATGTGGATCATCGCCAGATTGCCCGACGAGAAGGGGCCACCAGGGCCTTGCAGGAAGTCGGCACCACCGTAGGGGCCATTCGGAATAAACCAGTCTTTCCACCAGCCGTCATACGTCCACTTCCAGGCTGCCTTCCAGTGATCGGGAATCTGCGCATTGCCATTGTCATCGACCAGCGAACCGGCGCCGAAGAAGGTCCCAATGCCACGGGGGTCAGTCCATTGGTTCATCCATCCGAACTGAACGATCTTCTCCGGGTCAAAATCGGGTGAGGTGGCATCATTACCATTGGCATCGACGGTCAGCTTCTTGGCCAGTTCGGTAAGCGTGGTCATGTTCCATTCACGCTCGACACCATTCTCATCAACCCACGGCGCACCATGTTCGGCAGGTGGATACGGCAACCCTGCCTCGTCAAACAGGTCTTTGTTGTAGATGATGAAGGAGGGGAAAATCGCGAACGGAATACCGAGCTGGCCCTCTTCCTTCACCTGGTAGAACTTCACCAGATTGGGATCGAAGTCGCTCAGGTCATAGTTGTACTTGTCGATCAACGGCTGAAGGTCAAGCCAGGCGCCCTTGAAACTATCGCGTCCGCGAATACCCACCGGGCCGACGAGACAGGGAGCGTTACCGGCAGCAATCTGGGTGGCCAGGGTATCGAAGGCAACGTTGTTGTCAACAATCTCGATCACCAGTTCAATCTTATCCTGACTGGCATTGAAGCGCTCGACAAAAGCGTTCTGTGCCGGAATTGCCCCCTCATCTGAACCAGCTCCCAAACCGACAAACCAGCGCACTTTGGTACGCCCACTGGTAGCAGCCTGGGTGGGAGCAGGCGCCTGAGTCGGTGCCGCAGCCTGGGTCGGTTCTGCAGCCTGGGTTGGTTCAGCAGCAGGTGCGGTGGTGGGCTGGGCGGCGGGGGTTGAAGGACTGCTGCCACAGGCAGCATTGAGGATCGTGGCGAGAATAAACGTGAGGCTAACGAGCAGGACTTTGAACGACTTCATCTCATTTCCTCCTCTGGAACTACTACACCATTGTGTTGGACACAGGTCGGGGTACGAGTTTTTGCAATGTGGCGGTATCTTCACCCCCTTTCTGAGTCGCGAATGCAACTTTCACGAATGATCAGCTCGGTAGGCAGAATAACCCGCTGTGGTGCAGGTTCGGAAGAAGCGATAATCAGGTGATCGAGTAAGAGCCGGGCCGCGGTCTGACCCAGTTCATTGATCGGCTGCCGAACGGTCGTTAACGCCGGTGTCATTGCTGCGGCGAGCGGAATATCATCAAATCCGGTCAACGCAATATCACGCGGAACAACCAGATCGGCAGCACGCAAGGCTTTGAAAGCGCCAAGCGCCATCATATCGCTGGCCGCAAAGACGGCATCGGGCAGCGGGTCAAGCTGCAAGAGCATCTGCATCGCCGCAAAGCCACTCTGTTCGCTAAAGTTGCCCTCGACGACGAGTTCAGGTTGTACCGGTAATCCGGCAGCGGCCAGCCCTTCACAATACCCGGCATAGCGATCTCGTCCGGCAACGATATTCATTGGCCCGGTAATGGTTGCGATCCGGCGGTAACCTCGTCGAATCAGGTGATCAACCATCATACGCGCACCATGACGATTGTCCACATCAACATAGGGAATAACCGGATGCGAGCTGATGCGCCCAACTGACACCACCGGAAGCGTTTCTTGTTGTAGCCATTGCGCCAGAAATTCATCTTCGATTGCCGATGCTACGATCGCACCATCGAGAAAGCCGCGCCGACCAATATGACGGTAGGGATTGCCAGTTGTATTGGTCGCCAGCTCCAGCATGATCGAAAATTCCCGCGCATTACAGACACAGGCAATCCCTTCGATCAAGAGCGGAAAGTACGGATCGGCGAACAGGGTGTGGATCGACTGCGGAATAATGATCCCAATCACCTGCGACCGACGGCTGGCCAGTGAGCGCGCAGGATGGTTTGGTTGATAATTGGTTTCGCGAATAGCCTGCCAGACCCGCTCGCGCACTGCCGGGTTCACATGCGGGTGATTGTTGAGAACCCGTGATGCAGTTGATCGCGAGACCCCGGCCCGCCGGGCAATTTCGTCAAGGGTAATATGCATATCTGCCACCACTCACTGGGAACGCTTCCAACTGGCCTTATAGTACAAAAAAGGAGCAGGTCTGGCTTTTCAAAAAGCGCGAAGCACTTGTACAAAACCGTGAAAGCGCTTCCAGTCATGCGTTTGCTGATCGGTTGCGGGTAGTGTGCTGATCTACACCATCGGGGTTGTGGCAGTGCAACGGTGAGTACGAGGGATACATCGCCCTGGCCGGGGCCTATGCATTACCCACAACTGGTGACAACCACGTGCGTATCAGCGAGTATGATCGCCATAGGTGCTATGTTGGGCGACTGGCCCGGTGACAGTGCACCGCTCCAGCCGTGCCAGCACGTGCTGGATGGGTTGCCTTACACGCGCATCATGTGCGTGTCGCACAGTTTGGAGTGCGGCAGCCATGCTGCCGCGCCAGCCGTACTCACGATCCGGCGCGTGGCATACCGTTACCCATCCTGGTCACGGGGGTGCTGAATGTGCTCGTGTCGCTCATCGAGTCGGTCAGGCATGCATGCGATACCTTCGCGTAGACGTTTGGTTGTACCAGGTTCGTGCCTGCGCACCAGCGGCCACGGCCGGCACCTGACGGCGGTGGAGAGGAATGCCTCCACGCAGGCTGGAAGCCTGCGCCACGGAAAGCCCGCGCCACGGGGAGCACGTGCAGCCTGTCATAACGCAGCGTGACATGTGGGTAATGCATAGGCCGGGGCGGGGATGTGGGTTGGCGCAAATTGGCGGGTTGTGGGTTGACGGGTTATGACCCGGCGGGTTAAAACCCTGCCTCAAGTCTTGCACGCTCCTTCGGGGCTGCCTGAAGGCGGGGAGATGCTTCCATACCTGCGCAAGGAGAGCGCCGGCGGGTTACGGGTTGACGGGTTATGACCCGGCGGGTTAAAACCCTGCCTCAAGTCTTGCACGCCCTTCAAGGCTGTTTGGCGGTGGGGAAAGGGTTCCGGGCGTGCTGATACGTAGCCCCACCAGGACTGCCACGTCGTCAGGTAGGGCTTCAGCCCGCCTCACGGCACCACCCGCCTGGCGGTAGGTCGTGACCGCCCGGCCAGGATTAGTCCCAGGTGCGCAGATCGACAAACGGTTTGGCATCGGCTGGCAGATCGCTAACCAGCTCTACCCGACAATGCAGTTTCAGCGCTTCGTGGAGCGCCTGCGCGGCACTATCACGAAGGTGTGCAGGATCGGCATCGGCAGTCGGCACAAGCCGACAGATCAGCTCGTCGCGGTGGTTTTCACGCACCACAACCGCCTGATACGCCTGCAAGCCGGTCATACGCCGCATCGCCTCGGCAATATGCCGGGGATGGACAAACAACCCTCGCACCTTGACACTCTCTCCACTCCGACCGAGCCACCCTACCAGGCGCGGGGTTTGAATGACGGTTGCAGTTGTTGGCTCCATCAACGCAGAGAGGTCGCCAACCGCAAAGCGGATCAGGATGTAGTCGCGGCGGAAGAGCGTTACCACAACTTCACCAGTCTGCCCAGGCGGTACCGGTTCACCGGTATTCAGGTCGCAAATCTGCACCAGAGCATCCTCAGGCAGGTGCCAGCCTTGCCGCTCTGGGCCGTTGTAGCCGAGGTTTCCTGTCTCGGCAGTCCCGTAACCGTCATACACCAGAATACCGTACTGCTCTTCAAACAACGCCCGCAGTGATGGCGGTAACGGTTCGGCAGCGACAAAGGCTTTGTTCAGCGGCCAGGTGCGCGGATCATGACCTGCCTCAACTGCTCGTTCGAGCAAGGTTTTCAGATAGCTCGGCAGGCCGGCGTAGGCGGTCACACCGAGCTGGGCCATCACCTCGATTTGCTGAGCCTGATTACCAACCCCGGCTGGAATGACTGCACAACCAACCGCACGCGCACCCTCTTCAAACATCACACCGGCAGGCGTCAGGTGATAGCCAAAACAGTTAATCACAATATCATCAGGGCCAAAACCGGCGGCCCGAAACGCCGGTGCCCAGCGCCACGGGTCTGGTTCATCAGACTCAGGATCGTAGATTGGGCCAGGAGATTGAAAAATGCGGCGCAGCCGTGATAGGGGCACCGTGAGCATGCCACCTAACTGTGGCCCTTGACGTTGCAATTCCACCAGTTGTTCTTTGCGCAATATCGGCAGCCGGCTCAAATCGGCGGTGGTCTGAATATCAGAGGGTGTCAAGCCGGCCGAGTCCATACGCTGGCGAAACGCCGGCGAATGCTCATAGCCGAAAGCAACAATCTCACGCACTCGTTGATCAAAACTGGCGTAAAATGCCTCAATATTCATACCATCCTCTTATAGATAACCCGATCAGGAGAGCCAGCGCTTGCGGCGCTTGTAGTGTTTGACGTCACGATAACTCTTGCGACTACCAATCTCGTTTAAGCCAAGATAAAATTCGCGCACATCGGCGTTATCTTTCAAATCGTCTGGCGATCCATCAAGCACAATCCGCCCGTTCTCCATAATATAGGCGTGATGGGCAGCTTCCAGCGCCAGTCGCGCATTTTGTTCAACCAACAGAATCGTTGTTCCCTGCTCGCGGTTGATACGGCGGATGATCTCGAAGATTTCGGCGACCAGCAGTGGCGCCAGGCCGAGCGACGGTTCATCGAGCATAATCAGTTTGGGATGCGCCATGAGCGCCCGCCCAATCGCCAGCATCTGCTGCTCACCACCGCTGAGAAATCCAGCGATCTGGTTGCGACGCTCTTTCAGGCGTGGAAAGTATTCATACACCAGCGCCAGATCACCGGCGAAGCGGCGAAATGATTGGGTGTAGGCGCCGGCACGGAGATTCTCTTCGACCGTCAAATGCTCGAAGACGCGCCGTCCCTCCATCACCTGAAAGATGCCCATCCGCACGATCTCGGCAGCATCTTTTTTGTGGATCGGCTGGCCCTGAAACAAAATCTCGCCGTCGGTCACTTCACCGTTTTCCGGCTTGAGCAGCCCCGAAATAGCTTTGAGGGTTGTACTTTTGCCGGCACCGTTTGAGCCGAGCAGCGCCACAATGCGCCCTTCCGGCACTTCCAGCGACAACCCCTTCAGCACCAGCACCACATCGTTATAGATAACTTCAATATTGTTGAGTGTCAGCATATGCAAGAGGGCAACCGCAGCGATTGCCTGCTATGAATGACCGGTGTGTTGTCAATAGACAACACACCGGTCACGTGTAACTTACCGCGCACTAATGAAATCAGTGATCGCTACCCACCTACCATTTTCAACCCGGAACATGCGGGTTGACTTCACACCGGCGTGATCGGTGGAGCTGAACTGCACCGGCAGCGTTACCCCCTTGGTGTCGATGGCACCCATCGTCTCCAGCGTATTCTTGATATTCTCACCGGTCAGCTCTTTGCCGTCCGCCAGTGTTCGCTCGATACCGGCCACCAGAATTGACAGTGCCGTCCACCCCTGCACGAAGGTGCTGTCGGCACCGCCGTAGTCAATATTCTTCTGGCGAGCGTAATCAAGCGCAATCTTCCCACCTTCCGCTTCGTGGTTGAAGGGCACCACGCCAACAACACCTTCAGCGTCGGCCCCAGCCTGCTTGATCAAAATCTCGTTTGCGCACCAGTTGAGGCAAACGAATTGTACGTCGTAACCCAGGCTTTTCGCATTCTTGATCGCCAGTGCCGCCGGGCTAGAGACGTTCTGCAAGAAGATGTAGTTGGCACCGTAGTCGCGAATCTGGGTCAACTGTGGCGTCAAATCGGTTGCACCACGCGGCGAAGGAACCTCAAGCGGGGTATCGATACCCTGCGATGTGGCAAAGGCCGTACCATCGGCCAGTGGCGAACGACCGAAGGGGCTATCGTTGATCAGATAGGCAAACTTCGGCATCCCACTGTTGCCCTTCGCCTTCCAGTCATCAATCGCCCACTTCATCGCGATAATCAACTGGTCAGAGTAGGTCGGCGCAACCAGGAAGTTGTAAGGCGTTTCCGCCGGATTGGCCAGCGTCGCCGAGTACGAGGCCGAGATGAACGGAATCTTGTCTTCGGTAATCTTGGGGCGAAGCGCTTCGGTATCGCCGGTACCCCATCCTGAGAAGACCAGCACCTTATCCTGGGTTACGAATTGCGTATACAACTCTTCCGCCCGCGGCACCTGATACGCATAGTCTTCGCTCACCAACTGCAAGCGCCGCCCGTTAATGCCGCCCTGTTCATTTTTCCAATCAATAAAGGCAATCTGTCCGCGGGCATAGGGCGTTCCTACGTCGGCTGTTGCACCGGTCAGGTCAAAAATCGCGCCAATCTTGATCGGTTCACTGCTTGCACCACCACCTCCACCTGTGCCACCGCCACCACATGCTGCCAGCATTGTGGCAACCAACGCCATTACCATCCACCAACCGAACGTGCGTTTCCACCTGTGCATGCCATCCTCCTTGCTACACACCTCAGTAACTGAACGGCCATAGCCGGAAATAATCTTTAACATTGCGCCACATCTTAACGATGCCTTCCGGCTCGAAGATGAGGAAGAGGATGATTGCCAGACCAAAAGCACCCTGCTGAATATACGGCAGATACGAGTTGATGTCGGGAACGACGCCACTCAGCGTGCGGGCCATATTCGACAGAAAGGCTGGGAGCAAGATCATGAATGCAGCGCCGTAGATTGATCCTGAAACGCTCCCTAAACCGCCGATAATAATCATCGCCAGGTAGAGAATGCTGGTTTCGATAGTAAACCGCTCCCACGAGATCACACCACGGTAGTGCGCAGTCAGCGCACCGGCCAGACCGGCGAAGAATGAAGACGTGGCGAAGGCCAGGAGTTTATACCGAAAGAGATCGACACCGATCACCTGAGCCGCAATGTCTTGATCGCGGATCGCAACAAAGGCGCGCCCGGTACGGGTTCGGAACAGATTGCTCACGAAGATAACCGTCAGGATCAAAAAGGCGAGACACACCCAGTAGAAGGCAAAATCATTGTTACCGAGCCACTCCATTGGCAGACCGAAGAGATTATTGGTCGCCCGCGGTAACGAAAGTGACTCGCCGATGCCGAGCAGTTTGCCGTGTGTCAGGAGCCAGATGATAATCTCTTGCGACGCGAGGGTGGCAATCGCCAGATACAGACCTTTCAGGCGCAGTGACGGCAGACCGAAGAAGGCACCAACTGCCGCAGTGAAAAAGCTGGCGATAGGAATGGTCAGCCACATCGGGGTACCAAGATGCACGGCCAGCAAACCGGCGGTATACGCCCCGACCGCCAGAAAGCCACCATGCCCGATACTGATCTGTCCGGTGTAACCGACCAGAATGTTCAGGCCGATAGCACCGATTGCAGCGATGGCAATCGTGTTGGCCAGATTGAGCCAGTAGCGGTCGGCAAACCAGGGAAAGATCAGCACTGCCACCAGAACAAGGACAATCCGCATCCGTTGCGGCCAATAGGGGCGCAGACTGACATCACTGGCATACGTGGTATGAAATGTTCCGCTCTGCATAGGCAACCCTGTCTGTATGGTCTGTATCCCCTACACCCGCTCGATAATGCGCTGTCCGAAGAGACCGTAAGGACGTACCAGCAGAATGAACAAGAGGATGATGAACGGCACAACCTCACCTACTCCCCATTCGGGAGGCAGATAGCCACCGGCGAACGATTGCAACAGACCGATGATCAGCCCGCCGATAATTGCACCCGGAATGCTATCGAGGCCACCGAGAATCACGACCGGAAAGACGATCAAACCAACCCGGGCAATGGTGCCGGACACACCACCGAAGATGCTCATCAGCAAAATACCGCCAACTGCGGCGGTAATTGCCGCAATAGCCCAGGCCACCGCCCATACCTTCTTGACGCTGATACCCATGCTGAGCGCCGCCTGTTGATCATCGGCCACCGCACGCATGGCAATTCCATCACGGCTGTAGCGGAAGAAGAGGGTTAAGATCACGAAGAGTGTAATAGCCAGGCCAAATGCCCAGATGCGATCCACGCCAACATTTGCGCCTAAAATGGTGACCGTGTCGGTAGGTAGAAATTGCGGGGCCGGACGTGGGGTGACACCCCAGATCGCGCCGACAATTGCCCGCAACAGCGACGATAGACCGATGGTGACCATAATCACCGAAATCGCCGGCTCACCAATCATTGGTCGCAGCACCAACTGCTCGATCAGCACGCCGGCAACCGCTGCCAGCACAACCGCCAAGACCACACCTGCCGGCCACCAGAGGCCGAACTGCTCGACCATAGCGTAGGTCAGGTAAGCACCGATCAACAACAATTCGCCCTGCGCAAAATTGATCACGTCGCTGCTTTTGTAGATCAACACAAAACCGAGCGCGACCAGCGCAAAAATGGCACCGTTTGCAATACCACTCAGGGCAAGCTGAATGAACCGATCCATGCCGCTCTCCGTTGCTTCAACTAACGAACTGCCATCCGCGACGGTGATGCTGCCAGTGTCGTCGCCGGATCATCTATCTCTTCGATCCGCAGGCGCGTCTTGATCAGCGCAGTCCGCCCATCCTGATAGGTGATCGTGGTCTCGATTTCAAGTTCGTCCTGATCGCTATAGAGCGCATCGACAATCTCTTGATAACGTTGGGCGACCAGACGACGGCGTACCTTACGGGTGCGGGTCAGTTCACCATCATCGGCATCAAGCTCCTTGTGCAACAGCAGAAAGCGGCGAATCCGTGCTGCCGGGGGTAAATCGGCATTGGCGCGTTCAACATCTTTGCGGATGAGGGCGTACACCTGCGGCTTCTGCGCCAGATCGGTATACGTCGTGTAGGAAATTTGAGCGTTCTCGGCCCATTTACCGACATTCGCGAAATCAATGTTGATCATCGCGGTCACGAAGGGCCAGTCACCACCGAAGACCACGGCCTCTTTGATGTATGGGCTAAACTTGAGTTTATTCTCAATAAACTGTGGCGAGAATTTAGTGCCGTCGTGAAGAGTCATTACATCCTTGGCTCGATCAATCACGATCAGATGGCCATCTTCATCAAAATAGCCGGCATCGCCACTGTGCAACCAGCCATCTTCGAGCGCTTCTGCGGTTGCCTCCGGATTTTGATAGTATCCCACAAAGACAGAGGGGCTTTTAACCAGAATTTCGCCATTTTCGGCAATCCGAATCTGGGTATTTGGCAGCGGTGTCCCCACAGTTTGAAACTTAATCTGCCCATCACGATGGATGACGCTCAGGCCGGCACTTTCCGTTTGCCCGTACACCTGTTTCAGATTCACCCCAATCGCGTGGTAGAAGCGGAACACATCAGGGCCGAGCGCGGCACCGCCGGTGTAAGCCCGTTTGAGGAAGCGCAGGCCAAGATGGTCTTTGAGCATCTCAAAGACCAGCAGGCGCGCCAACCCATAGCGCAGGCGCAGCCAGAGATCGGGCTGTTTCCCGCTGAAGCGGGTATCGGCCATCTCGTACCCCTGGCGCATTGCCCACTCGAAGATCGCACGTTTGAGCGGTGTCGAGTCCTGAATCTTCACCTGCACCTGCGAGAGCATATTCTCCCAGATGCGTGGTGGCGAGAACATCACCCGTGGCCCGATCTCGCGAATATTCTCTTGGACGGTACTGGCCGATTCCGGGAAGTTGATGGTAAAACCGCACTGCATACCGGCGGCCACAGTCACCATCTGCTCTCCCACCCAGGCCAGCGGGAGGAAGCTGACAAACTCATCATCGGGGCCGAGAGGATCGACAGAGAGCAGACCGGCACCCTGGCTGATCATGTTGCGATGGGTCAGCATGGCCAGCTTCGGCTTGCCGGTGGTACCGGAGGTGGTCGAGAGAATGGCTACATCATCAGGTTTACCGGCAGCGAGTTCAGCCTCAAACAGACCCGGATGCTCGCGATCATACGTCCGGCCAAGCTCTTCAATAGACGGAAAATCGGCGAGGTAGGGCTGGCGATAATTGCGCATGCCTTTCGGTTCGTAGTAGATTACCTTCAACACCCCTTCCAGCCGCGGCCAGATTTCGATGATCTTATCGACCTGCTCTTGATCCTCGACCACGATCACCCGTGCGCCGGCAGCCGAGACGATGTAATAGACCTCTTCGGCAACTGAGTCCTGATAGACCCCAATCGACATTGCACCGATGGTTTGGGCGGCGAACTCGGCGTACAACCATTCGGGGCGGTTATCACCGAGAATGGCAATGACATCACCGCGCCGAACCCCCAGCGCGTGTAATCCCATCGCGAAGGCGCGCACGTGGTCAGCAAACTGCCGCCAGGTCACCGTTTGCCAGATGCCATAATCCTTTTCGCGCAGGGCCACCTTATCGCCAAAACGTTCCGCGTTCTGAAAGAGGAGCCGTGGTAGAGTTGTCTCCGGTATCTGTATCATCGTCCCACCCGATAGTGACATCGCCAGTTTCCGCCGGTATATCGCCCAGGTTATACTGTTGGCATCGCGTGTTCACGGCCAAGATAGGCATCGATCACCTTCGGATCACTGCGCACCTCAGCCGGGGTACCATAGGCGATCAGTTGTCCAAATTCAAGCACAGCGACCCGATCACTGATGTCCATCACCACACCCATATCGTGTTCGATCAGGACAATGGTTGTACCGTATTCCTCGTTAATATCGAGGATAAAGCGAGCCATATCCTCTTTTTCTTCGTTATTCATGCCGGCCATCGGTTCATCGAGCAGGAGCAGACGCGGATTCATTGCCAGCGCTCGCCCCAGCTCGACCCGCTTTTGCAAGCCATACGAGAGCGTCCCCACCATCTTCTTGCGGATCGACTGAATTTCGAGCAGATCGATCACCTGCTCAACAAACTCGCGATGCTCAACCTCTTCCCGTTGGGCACGCCCCCAGTAGAAACCGCCACTGAAGATACCGCTGCGCATATGGATGTGACGACCAAGCATCAGGTTGTCAACCACCGTCATATGGCGGAAGAGTTCGATGTTCTGAAATGAACGGGCAATGCCAAGACGGGCAATCTGGTGGGGCGGTAGGCCGATGATGTTCCGGCCTTCAAAACGAATTTGCCCTTGCTGAGGGCGGTAAAGACCACTGATACAATTGAGCAGGCTGGTCTTTCCGGCACCATTCGGGCCGATAATCGCCTGGATCATGCCGGGGTAAATGTTAAACGTAACCGATAATAGTGCTCGCACACCACCGAAGCTAAGCCCCACATGATCAATCTCCATTTGGGGCGCCGGTAGTGTTGTTGAATCACGATGCGTCATGCGATCCTCATTGATAATGCACGAAACAACTACGCACCGCTTAACCGATCAATGACCCAACAATCTTTGCTGAGTCCGTGATGATCGATTAATTACTCTCGTACTGGACGGGGAATATCCAAAAATTATTATAACGAAGTTTGAAAGATCGCGCAAATACTTTGTGGAATAGTGGAATGGTGTGAGAAGCGGCTTAAAGATCAACCAGACTAGAACTTATTTCATTAAGCTGTGCTATCGTTCTCCCAGACGCATGAACGCTTGCCAATCACCAACGACAGCCTGCCCTGCTCCTGGCCCGTTGGCAGAGGGTCGGGCCATCACGCGCTGGATGGGGTACCTTGCCCGCTCGGCATGCGCGTGTCGCGACGTTTGGAGTACGGCAGTCATGCTGCCGCAGCAGCTGTGCTCACGATCCGGCACGTGGCACGCCGTTGACCCTACCGGTCAGGTGGATGCCAGGTATGCTCGTTACGATCATAGCGTTGGTCAGGAATCCTTGCCAAAGCCGGGGGTGACGAAAACGCATGTCGTACCCGTTCAGCAGGGTGATCGGTGCGACACGCGCCGGTGGGTGCGGAAGTCTGCCTTCCGCACGCCAAACCACAGCACACACCCATCATGGAGAATAAGGTGGATGGAAGACATCGCCTCTACCTCCCTTGCCGGTGTGCCGAACACAGGGAATGCTGTCTGAGGCACGTTGTCCCTTTCGCTGGCACAGCCTGACGCGATAAGTTTACACAATGTGGGTTCCGCCACCATTCAATGCCTGACTCACACACGCCGGAATCCGGGCATCGGCAAGGATCACGCGCTGCACCCCACCGGCCAGGGCCTCCTGCGCACCGAGCAATTTTTTCTTCATCCGACCGGCAGCATATGTCATGGATGATTCGAGATCATTGCGGGGGATATGGGTAATCAGTGATGACTCGTCTGGGAAATTGCGCAGCAGGCCCGGTACGTTCGAGAGCAGGATGAGCGTCTGCGCACCAATAGCTGTCGCAATGGCCGCTGCGGCACGATCACCATCGACGTTCACCGCTTCGCCGGCCTCCGAACAGGCCAGCGGGGCCACAACCGGCAGGTAACCGGCAGCGAGCAGCATGTGCAACAGATCACGATTGACCTGCTCGATGGTACCAGTCCAATCGTCGCGCAGGATCATCTGCCGTCCCTGTTCAATGACTCTGATCGTCGCTTTGCGCTTCCCGGACAAGAGACGGCCATCAAGCCCGCTGAGACCAAGTGCCATCACACCGCGCATGTGCAGGCGTTCAACCAGTTGCTTGTTGATCAGGCCGGCAGTCGCCATCATAAAGATTTCGAGTGTGCGGCGGTCGGTATAGCGACTGGTATGTCCGCTCGGCGAGGTGACGAACCGCGGCGGATGGCCAAGCGCCTCACCCAAACGGTTGGTCTGATCTGAACCGCCGTGAACGAGAATGAGCCGTTCACCGGCACGCCAGCGTTCGGCAATATCATCGCAAAGCGCATCGTAATCGTTACCGGCACTACCACCAATCTTCACCACGATCATGACATTCCTCCCATAGTTAGGCTCTCAGCAAATTCTTAAACAACAATTGTCAAGTCAATGATATGATACCGGCATGAAACCGAGAATGATCTCTATTCTAATCTACCTGCTGGTCTTGTCCGCCTGCTCATCGGCCACACCGATTCAACAACCGGTGCCGACCGCTGAACCATCGTCGGTTGCAGTGGCAGCGGTGGTAACTGCCACTGCGTTACCAACAATGGTCTTGCCGACACCGTTCCCATCCCCAACTGCAACGCCACAACGGGTTGCCCAGGCTGCACCGGTGAGTGATCTGGTGGCCGAACCGGTCGTTCCTTCACCAACCACTCAACCGGGTGTTATCCCCACCCCGACACCACGGCCACCCGGCACACCCCCGCGGGTCGGTTTGCAGATTGGTCATTTACGTTCAAACGAACTACCGGAAGAACTGGCCCACTTGCGAACGTCAACCGGAACATACTGGCAGAACATTCGCGAGGTCGAGGTTAATGAGGCAATTGCGATCCGCGTGCGTGACATCCTGGTTGCGGCTGGAGTTGAGGTTGATCTGCTGCCGGCGACGGTTCCACCCTCATACGATGCTGATGCGTTTGTCGCCATTCACGCCGACGGTTCTACGGCTGGGGCCCGCGGCTGGAAGATTGCCACGCCCTGGCGCACCTCAGCCGCGAGTCGGGCATTGATGGAAGCAGTAGCTTCGACCTACGGTGTCATTACCGGTCTGCCGGAAGATCGCAACGGGATTACGATCAATATGCGCGGCTACTACGCCTTCAATTACCGTCGCCATACCCACGCGATTGCCCGTACTACGCCGGCCATTATTGTCGAAACCGGATTTCTAACCAATGCTGCCGACCGGACGATTATCGTCGACCGGCCAGACCTGGCGGCACGGGGGATTGCCGAAGGGATTTTGAAGTATCTCAATCAGCGCGATCCAAATGACGGTGCTGCCTTGCTGCCCCCCGAATGGCCGATTCTTTACACCAGTGTTGAGGCAGCAGTTCGTGCAGCGCCATCGGCGCAGGCGCGAATTTTCGTCCAGGCTCCGCCAGATAGTCGAGTGTTTGTCTTTAATCAGGAGGGTGACTGGTACGAGGCAATGGTACGTGTCGGTGACACGCGCTATGTGGGTTGGCTGCGCGTCGATCAGACCCGACCGGCCACACCGGCAGATAACCCTTCAGCACCACCGGCAGAAGCACCGGCGACCAATCCGTAAGTCTTGACTGATACCGGGTGTCATTCAGGTTATCAGAATCGCGCTGGTGTACTGCCGGACTGTCACCAGGCAGCCGCTGATGGATCGGCACAGACGCACAAATTCGGTTCACGCTCCATCGCATGCAGCGGCAGCACCAGCCCACTCGCTCCCTATCAGGCTGGTGCTGGTTGCAGCACTGCGTGGCGACACGCCCCTGGCCTCACCCGCCCCCACCCCAACCTGTCCCCAGCGGGGGCGGGATTCATCTGCGCAGGCAGGGTGGTGAGTGAGCCGGAGGCTCGTGCTCCCAGGGGACACCTCATCTGGATGATGACGGAGAGGCGGGTTCCGTAGGGGCGGGTTTAGAACCCGCCCCTACAGACGGTGTCTTTACCCGTTCACCTTACCACACAAGGGATGCGGTGAATGGGAATGTCTTGCATCACGCGCCGTGGATGGTTTTTCAGATGTGATCTCAGCCCTCTACTCTTCCCTCTCTCGCTGCGCGGGAGAGGTGCCGGGGGTGAGGGCGTTCATGGCTTCTTTAAGCCCTATCTACCGAACACGCTCGCAGCCGAAACTGCTCAGCGCTGGAGCAGCGGCACATCCACCCGGTAGAGTGGCCGCGCCGCTACCGGTGTCAGCGGATCGCCGAGCAACAGGAATGTCCGCAACGATGCCGGCGCCTCGCCACTGGCGGCCAGTTCGGCATAACCGGCAGCCACCAGGTGACCGAGCGGCGGTGGCGAGGTTGCGTGCCAGCTCCAGAGAGCTTCCACAAAGCCCAACAGCAGTTGACGATGACCGTAAGCGACCCCGAAGCCGCTGGAACTCCAGGCGGCAATCGCACCGCCGTCAGGATTTAAGACCAGGGCTTCATCAATGGTCGTGCCCCGAAACGAGGGATGCTGAAACGCGCCGGTCAAACACGTCATACTCAACACAACCGGCAACGCCGAACCATTGCGCAGATCGGTGGCCGTATCGACGTTGAGCAGAAATGGCTCGTCAACACCAAAAGCCGTAAATGCCCACTGAAACTGCAAGCCATGACCGGCGTAGACAAGCAAGCCGGCACCCTGGTTGAAGGCCGCAAATGCCTGCTGACGCGCCAGGTTGGCATCAGCAATCCTGCCCTCACCGCCATCCGGGTTGTAGTAGACGCGAGTAGTACTTGTTTGCGATGGTTGCAAGCCGATAGCATCGTCGAGCATAGCCGCAAAATCACCGCTACTGTCGGGATTGTCGGCCAGATAGACGGCATGACGTTGCCAGGCACCCCGGCTCTGCTCGTAGGCAAGCATTTTTGCGACCAGCCGACGCAGCTCTTCCGCAGTCTTCACCGGCAGGCGTCCGATCCAGAGATCGGCCTGAAAGAGGGTTTCAGCCGTTGGATCATCACCGTCCAGTTGGGCAAAACAGACTTCACAGGCCGTCTCGCCCAACCACGGGTCTACCTCGGCCAGATACGGCGGAATCAGTGTCGGCCAGCCGCGCCGCAGATAATCGCGTGGGTCAGAACTGCCATCACCAACCAGAATCACCGCCTCTGGAGCAGGCGACCAGGTCGCGGCAGCGTAGCGCAGAAAATCGCGGATGGCCCGCGGATCAGGTTCGCCACCACTCCAACCGGCATACACATCTTCGACGGCAATGGCTAGCGGTGACCAGCCCTGGGCCTGGCGACGGGCAAGCAAAGGTTCCAGTTCACCAATCAGCGCTCGCGGCGCAATGTAGATCGCCCGCGCCTGCCGTGGGGTCGTCACATCAACCGGATTGTGACGCGCTACCAGCGGTGTGTGCAGTGTGGCCGAACCGGTCACCAGATAGCGACGTGGCGCAGGTGCATCATCGGCAAAGGTTGTACCGCTAAAGTGCAACCGCACCGGTTGGTACGGATCACTGATGTCGTACACCGCACTTCCAGGCGCCATGCCGGTAAGCGGATAGGCAAAACGCCCGGCCTGACCGCTAAAGATCGCACCGGCAGAGGTGAGGTTAATCTGCGCCGGCGCCTGGTAGAGGAGCCGATCCAGATAGATGCGGTCAATCCCACTGATCGGATCGAGGGTCAGCGTGAGCACCGTCGTCGGCGACGGCAGCGTTATATCGGCGCGATGGCTACCGTGCCCGCTCCACTCCAGCGACGTACTCCAGCCGTTCCCGGCAGCCACCCGCAGCCGATGCGTACCACTGTGCCGCACCAGCGTGGCCAGTTCAAACGTTACCTGCATCGAGCCACTGGTGGCGAATGGCAGAGTTGGGGTGATCGTCAGGGTCGTGCTGACCGGTGCGCCTGCACTGGCATCGAGCTGACGGCGAAAGAAGTAATCGCCATCAAAACCGGCCAGCGTCGACTCATAGATGGTCGGCGTTTCATCCGGCCCGCTTCCGCTCACGGTGATCCCTGCCGGTACATCACCGGCCTGTGGCTGCGCGGTTCGGCTGGCCATCAGGTTCAGACTGGCCCCCGGCTCAACCGTGAGCCAGTAACGATCAGACGCCGACCAGCGATCTCCGGGGGGAGGTGCGTAGAAGCGCAGGGCGGTCACGCTCGCGCCACCGATCACCGGTTCCAGCGGCAGCGTTCTCCCGGCACGGTAGAGGCGCAATTGCGTCAGCGCGACCTGATCCAGATCGAGGCCGAGCGAACGCAACGTGTTCGCATCAATCTCCTGGATACCTTCCGCCGAGACATCGATTGTCCAGGCCGGTCGTGTCGCAATCGGGTCGGGCAGCGGGGCACTACTCAGACCCACTGCCGGCTGATGATGGGTTGGAGCCAGCATTGCTCCGGCGACAAATGCCCGTAGCCATAGCGCCTGCCGGGGGCCATTGGGCGCCCGGTAATAGGGAGAGATTTCATACAGGGCCAACCGCATGCCTTGCCGATAACCTTCACCGAGCAGACGCAGGGGCGCCGTCGGTGGTGCTGGGGCGAATGACGGCAGCGGTGGGCGCGGCTCGCCATCGACAACCACAGTGGGCAGGGATGGTAGGGCAAGCGGCCTATTGAGTGGCTGGTCTTGCAACTCGCGCAAGACAGGCGACGGTGAAGCATCCGCCGTGAGGTAGAGTAACAATCGTTGCGGCTCAGATGACTGATCTGCCGTCCAGACAATCTCAACCCCATCGGGCCGTTGGTGCAGGATCAGGCCGGTGGATGGCTGCGCCCAGGTTGCAGGCGCAGCCACTACTAAAAGTGCGGCAACAGCAAAGAAGAGACAAAGACGCCGCATAGAACTCCGAATTCCTAACGATATGAACGTCGGCGCACGAACGCGCCAATACCAATCGCAAGCAGTGCCAGACCCATCAGGATCAGCAACGAACGCGACACATCGCCTGCGGTTTGGGGCAGGGAAGCCGGCGGCGAACCGAGTGTTACACTACCGGTATTGTTGTCCGTCGTGATCTCACCACCACTGGTGCGCACCGTAGCCGTATTGAGCGAATTTGCTGAGGTGAGTGGTGCAGTCACCTGTGCCGTCACCTGCACGACAATGATGTCGCCAGGGGCAAGCGTTGGTGCAGTGACTGTCACCTGATTGCCGTTCGTCTGCACATCGCCGACGGTGGTAGTTGCGCCAATCAGGCGCAACACCGGCGGGAGATTATCGCTCAGCGTCACATCACTGGCCGGCGCCCCACCGATGTTATGCACCGTGATGGTATAGACAACGTTGTCGCCAACCTGAGCGATAGCCGGGTTTACCTCTTTCGTAACGATCAGATCGGGAAGCGCAGGCAACAGAGTCGCGCTGCTGGTATTGTTGTCCGTTGTGATTTCGCTACTGCTGGTGCGTGCCGATGCCACATTACGATTCTCCGGCGGAAGTGGGGCGGCAATCAGTTCGGCCTGGATGGTGATAGTCACGCTTTCACCGGGGGCAAGCACCGGAATGCTCACCGTGACCTGATTGCCGACGGTCTGCACCGTACCGCTTGAGGCACTGACATTGACCAGACGGAGAAATGCCGGTAAGGGGTCATCAACCACCACTTCACTGGCTGCTGCTCCACCGATGTTGCTCAGCGTTAACGTATAGACGACCTGATCGCCTACCTGGGCAACCCCAGGTGAAACCGATTTGCTGAGAACGAGATCGGGACTCGAACCAGGCGCATCTGGTGGCGGACTGGTCGGCGTGCTGGTTGGTGGCACCACCGGTGGACTGGTCGGTGTGCTGGTTGGTGGCACCACCGGTGGACTGGTTGGTGTGCTGGTTGGTGGCACTACCACAGTTGGCGTGGTGGTGCCCACGCTGGTGGTCGGCGTGGTGGTACCCACACCGGTGGTTGGGGTGGTGGTGCCCACGCTGGTGGTCGGCGTGGTCGTGCCTGGTGTTCGCGTCGGTGGCTCAGCCGTGCCCGTTTCAGTGATGCTAAGCGGTGGCGCCGCGGTAACTGCCCCGAACGGTGTCGTCAGTAGAAAAGCCAGCAGAATTCCCCCTCCGATAACGATTGGTACTAAACGCCAGAACTGGTCTCTCATGATGGTTCGCTCCCCTATCGCCCAATCAACGGAATGAAATAGCGATGCTGCTGGCTTATCGTACCACGAGACTGTAACGGGCCGTACTCATTGACGGTACCATCCAGTTCAATTTCGACCAACCAGTACGAGTAATCCACCCCGGTCAGCGCAGTGGTATCACTGAAGCGATAACTGGCACCATTGGTCGTACTGCCTCGCGCCGGAATTGGGATTGGTGTCAACAATTGCGCTTTATCCCGGCCAGCAGTTGAGCGATAGATCAGGAAGCCACGGGTATTAATTTCAGCCCCGGTTGTCCAGACGATGTCCCAGCCACTACCGGATGTAACCAGACGTAACTCGGTGAGCACAATAGCGGTTGGCGGCCCACCGGGTGGCGGCGTGCGCAGACGGGTCGGATCGTCAGGATCGGTGGTCGTTGGATCATCACTCGGCGTTGAGGAGATATTCGCGCCCGTAGCCGTGGCCTGGTTGCTGATTTCAGTGACACTGTCGGGTAGAGGATTGTTTACCTGCACCCGGAAGGTAATGGTTAGCACCGCATTCACAGCCAGCTCGTCTAAGGTGACTTCCACGGCGGCATCGCCGGTAGTATTGCCACTCACAATCACCGCAGTTGGCGGCGTCGCTGCCACACTGCCCACGACGAGCGTGGTATTTGCATCGGGCGTGTCACTGACATTCAGCCGGAGTGCAATCTCTGGGCCGGTATTGGTCAGCACCAGGGTGTACTCAATAACGTCACCCGGCCCGGCCAGATTATCACTGTTGCTATCGACAACCAGGGATGCCCGTTTGATAAGGTCAACTGTGGTTGGACCAGGCACGTAGGTGCTATCACTCGCGCTCACTTGTGGGCGCGGCTGGTTGGCGCTGTCGGTGTAGTTCAGCGTCGCCGTGTTGGTCAGCGTGGTCGGACCGGTCACGGTGGTGTCCACCTGCACGGTGATGCTCACGCTGGCGCTTGCCCCCGCCGCGAGTGTGCCGAGGTTAAAGGTCACGGTACTGCCGCTCACGTTACAGGCTGGACTACAGCTCTGGTAGCTTACGCCAGCGGGTAAGGTGTCACTCAACGTGATGTTATACGCATCACCCACCCCGGTGTTAGTAAAGGTCAGCGTGTAGGTCAATGTCTGCCCTGGAGCAGTTACGGTTGACCCATCCGTCTTACTCAGCACGATGGTCGGCTGCGCCGGTACCTGTGTTGAGTCACTCGCGCTCACTTGTGGGCGCGGCTGATTGGCGCTATCGGTGTAGTTTAGCGTCGCGGTATTGGTCAGCGTGGTCGGGCCGGTTACTGTGGCGTTCACCTGCACCGTCGTGCTCACGCTGGCGCTATCCCCCGCCGCGAGTGGGTTGGTCAGGGTGAAGGTCACCACCCCACCGCTCTCGCTACACGTCCCACTCAGGCTGCCGAGGTTACAGCTCTGGTAGGTCACACTGGCGGGTAAGTTATCGCTCAGCGTGATGTTGTATGCATCACCCGCGCCGGTGTTGGTAAAGGTCAGCGTGTAGGTCAACGTTTGATTGGGGGCGGTGACCGTCGAGCCGTCGGTCTTACTCAGCACAATGTTCGGCTGTGCCGGTACCTGCGTTTGGTCAGTCGCACTCACCGACGGACGGACATTGCCGTTGACATCGGTATAGTCGAGTGTCGCGGTATTGGTCAGCGTGGTCGGGCCGGTCACAGTAGCGTTCACCTGCACGGTGATGCTCACGCTGGCACTTGCCCCGGCTGCGAGTGGGGTGGCGAGGTTAAAGGTCACAGTACTGCCGCTCGCATTACAGGTTCCACCTAGACTGCCCACACTACAGCTCTGGAACGTCACCTCCGGCGGCAACGTGTCGCTCAGCGTGATGTTGTATGCCGGAGCGAGACCTGTGTTGGTGAATATTAGCGTATAGGTCAATGCCTGCCCTGGAGCAGTTACGGTTGAGCCGTCCGTCTTGCTCAATTGCAGCAGTGGTTGATTGACAACCGTCGTATCGGTCGCCTGGAGCTGTGGATACTGGTTGCCAAAGCCATCCCGATAATCGAGTACGGCAGTATTGGTCAGGGTGACGGAAGAGGTAAGTGATGGATTAATCTGCACCGTGATCGTGATCGTGTCGCTGGCGTTATGATTCAGAGGATCGGTACGGGTGTACGTAACCGTACCTCCAAAGGGGTCGCCGCTATGCGTACATGTGCCGTTCGGTGCCACACAACCTTGAAATATCACATCCGCCGGCAGCGTGTCGATCAGCACAACGTTGTAGGCCGGGCCAGGGGCAGTAATACCGTTGCCGGTATTGGTGAAGGTCAGAGTATAAGTCAGCACTTCACCCGGCGCAGCGAAGTCTACCCCATCCGTTTTCGAGAGGGTCAAGCCTGGGGCCGGCGGTGGCTCAAGATACACTGGAACACTTGACTGACCTTCCTGGATGAACTGATTATTGTTGTTAACGCAGCTCACAATGCGCCACCAGCCTGGTTCGGGGTTATTAACAACATCACCAGCACGTGTTGCATTGGTACTGCCATTCCAGCGTGTCGCACCTGACACGGTACCTGCGCTTCCTCCTGTCAATCCGCTAGCATCGAACGTAGCACTCGGCGCGTAGTATCTGACCCGCACATTCCCATCCATGTCAAAATTATGAAATGTGACAGTGGGTTGACCAGGGGCAACATACTCAAACAGAGTCAGACATTGGGCACCAGCACCACTGTGCTGATACGTTGTGTAAGCCATCCCAATCGACAGCTCATCACCCGTACCAGGCTGACCATCAGGATTGTCGTAGTTGGGCAATGGATCAGTAGCTGGATTGTTATCGTTATCCGCACCAAACCGGAGGCGCCAGCTATTGTCAGCATTCCCGTTGGTTTGCGCACGCAGGATGTAGGTACCACAGCCTGTATTGCCAACGTCGATGGTGTAAAACCGGTTCCATTGTGGCCCAACACTACCCGAAGTGTATATTGTCTGCTGGAGTGACCCAGGGGCACCTGGCCCCGGCGCTGTCGGATTGGTTGCCGGATTGAGTGATGTGCCTGGCTGGTAGATTTCAAATACGGTGCTACCGGCAGTGGTTATTTCATCAGCCACACCAGCACCTGATGTATTATTGAGATCGGGATGGAACAGATCGACATAAATGGGCGTACCAGAAGGCCAGCCACATGGTACATGCAGGGTAATGTAGTGATAACCATCGCCCGCTGTCGAATTTGTGTACCAGTCGCCGATACCAAGTGCACGATTTGGACTTGAAGTCTGGAGGTAGAACACTGAACCGGCGGGTGGTAGTTCAACCGCCTGAGTGGTATCCTTCGACCATACAGGCAACAACAAGGCTGTGACCCAGATCAGCAAGGTCATCATTGTGGTGCGACGTTGCATGAATTTTCTCCGTGTGTTATTCCCAGGAAGATCAGTTCGCGGGAGCGAAACGAACGCCTGCAGGTATAAATTCTCATCGAATTATAAGACATTGCGACCATATTGCCAATACCTTTTGGGCTATTATTTAGCAGGACTATAGTACTATAAGAACGTAATGTTTGTTGAATTGTTTGTCATATCATTGGGTGGCAGAAACTGGGAATATATCAGCCAAACAGGGAAGAGCCACGGTTTATTCTGGAGATAAGCTGATACAATTAGTTGAGTAAATGTTAATATACTACGTTTAATCGTAATTTTGTAATTTTAGAGGTGAATTTCAGTGTCAACAATTTCTACCCGTCATGGCCCACTGCACTATCTCACCGTTGGTCAGGGTGCACCGTTTGTACTGCTTCACGGCAACACCTATAGCGCGACCACCCAGGTGCGGCTGGCGCAACGGTTTGCCGATCAGTTTACAGTCTACTCGTTTGATCTGCTTGGTCATGGTGGTTCGGCGCGTCCGCCAGATCTCTTTACCACTCGCTACTTTCAAATGCAAGGCGAGGCGGTGGCCGATGCGCTGGCCGGTCTGTTCCACACACCGGTACCGGTCTTCGGGATGAGTGCCGGTGGGATCAGTGCCTTGAATGCGGTCTGTATTCGCCCCGATCTGATCGCAGCTCTCATTCTTGACGGGGTGTTTGCCCGGGTAACCGCAGCCACCTATCAGGCGCATCGCCACGCCACAGCCAGTATGTCGCCGAGCTGGCACCGTTATATGGCAGGTCAGCACGGTGCCGACTGGTGGCCGATTCTCAATGCCGGCGTCGAGTCGGTGATCGAGCAACTGGCCGCCCAGGAAGCACTGGTCACACCGTGCCTTGACCAGATTCGGGTGCCGACCATTATTTTTCACGGTGGCAAAGACCCGTTCGTTCCCGACGAACAGGCGCGGGCGGTAGCTGCCGGCATTCGCGGTGCCCGCATTGTCTACGAACCAGAGGCCGGCCATCTGATTGCCTGGCGTAATCCTGATGCCTTCCGCGCCCGTGTTGGGCGGTTTCTGGTTGAAGCAGGTGTGGTAGCGGGGTGACGGCGGACAGGGTGAGCGCACCGCTACGTCTCCAGCATGTTCTCTGCACGCAGTGTGCACGTAACGCGCTGATCTGGTGTACCCTGTTGCTTCTCATTTGACATTCCCGCCCTTTTGCATTGCGACGTTGATAGGGGCCGAAGCCCGGCTTCGGCCCCAGAGATTGCTGTCAGCGCACAATGACGGGTACGAAGAGACGATGTTGCGGTGCTTCAACCGGCGGTGATCCCGGTGGCGTGATCGTCACCGTAAAGCTGCCACTCGCCACATTGCCGGCAGTATCGCTGGCAGTACAGGTGACGGTCGTCGTACCTATCGCGAAGGTGCTACCGCTGGACGGCGTACAGCTCACCGGTACCGGCCCAGCCACCGCATCGCTGGCAGTGGCAGAGAATGTCACTACCGCGCCCGCCGGCCCACTTGCTTCACGGGTGAGGTTGCCGGGCAGGGTGAGGGTTGGCGCTGTCGTGTCCGCCACCGTCACCGTAAAGCTGCCACTCGCCACATTACCGGCGGTATCGCTGGCAGTACAGGTGACGGTCGTCGTACCTAGCGCGAAGGTACTGCCGCTGGACGGCGTACAGCTCACCGGTACCGTCCCGGACACCGCATCGCTGGCGGTGGCGGTGAAGGTTACTACCACGCCTGCCGGCCCACTTGCCTCACGGGTGAGGTTGCCGGGCAGGGTGAGGGTTGGCGCCGTGGTGTCCACCACCGTCACCGTAAAGCTGCCACTCGCCACATTGCCGACAGTATCGCTGGCAGTACAGGTGACCGTCGTCGTACCTATCGCGAAGGTGCTGCCGCTGGATGGCGTACAGCTCACCGGTACCAGCCCAGCCACCGCATCGCTGGCGGTGGCGGTGAAGGTTACTACCACGCCTGCCGGCCCGCTCGTCTCACGGGTGAGGTTGCCGGGCAGGGTGAGGGTTGGCGCTGTCGTGTCCACCACCGTCACCGTAAAGCTGCCACTCGCCACATTACCGGCGGTATCGCTGGCAGTACAGGTGACGGTCGTCGTGCCTATCGCGAAGGTACTGCCGCTGGACGGCGTACAGCTCACCGGTACCGTCCCGGACACCGCATCGCTGGCAGTGGCAGAGAATGTCACTACTGCACCGGCAGATGTCTCTGCTTCAACGGTAACTTCTTCCGGCAAAACGAGCGTCGGTGGAGTTGTATCGATGGTAAACGTGAGCGATACATCGTCACCCAGTGCAATACCACCGACACTGCTCAACGTGGCACAGGCAATCAGCGTATATTGACCATCCGGCAGAGGCTGAATGGTAGGAACAATGGTCGTTGTCGCATCGTTGACCGATACACTGGCGATCAGATTGCTGCCGGTGCTGCTGCATGAGGGAAGATCGCCCGACCACAACCGATAGTTTGCCTGATCGGTACCGTTGCGCAAACGTTCGGCAAAGATGAGGCTGAGTTCGGTGATAGTGGCATTGACGACATCGCCATCTTGCAATGGCGTCGTGCTCGCTCCATCACTACGCACGACTGCTGATACGGTCGGCGGCACAAAGCTCAGGCGGCGTCCGAAGATCTCAAACTGTCGATCAGCCGCAACACCGTTCAGATAGCCGGCCCAGACGGTCATAAAGCGTCCACTACCGGTTGCTGCAAGTCGCGGCGCAACGCGATGCCAGTTCACCGGATTCAACGTGGTCGAGCTGGCGATCTCTACTTCGCCACCGGGTAATGGACGGGCTAAGCCGCTCGAACTTGCCTGAAACGCGGTTGGTGCCAGTGCTGGCGTCGTCCCGATCTGAAAATTCGCGCCAATCGTTGCCAGCGGCGTACTCCCGTCAGAGTCAGCATCGAGACGCTGACCGTAAATCTCGAAGCGATCATTCACGCTGGGATCACCGCGCCAGATTACCAGCCATTCCTGATTGAACGGATCATAGGCAACATCAACATCAAGTCCCTTGAAGCGGTTGTCAGTACCATTAGAGCTAAAACTGACCTGTTGCCCACTGACACTCGTCCCGAAGCCGGTGGGCTGGCGCAAACTGACATACACCTCGTCAAAACCGTTGACGTTATCACCGAACCACGCAACCAGATACTGATTGCGGTCAGGATTGTAGGCTACAGCAGGTCGATAGGCATCACAACTGGCATTATCACATCCGGTAGCTTCCCCGATCTGGCTAATCCGATGATCATCGCGATAGTTTGCACCAATGCCGGGTAACAAATGAGCCTGCGTGCCGTCGGCAGCCAATACCTGACCATAAATCTCAAACTCGCCATCTTCTACCCCGCTGGCGTTGTTATCGGCTGACCAGACCACAAACCATTGATTATCTACGCTGTTGTAGGTAATCGCTGGCGTCACTGCATCATAGTCGGGTCGCACATAACCGGTAGCCGAGGTTGTAAAACCAGCCCGGCTGATGAGGAAATCGTTTGGCCCAATCTGACCGACAAAGCGCCGGGTGGGATGGGGGTCGAGCGAAAAACGCTGACAGCGAATTTCAAACTCACCACCCTGCTCGGCGAACGGTTGCGAAAGAAACCCATTCGCCCGGTCATCAGACCAGCAGATCAGAAATTCGCCATTCTGGCTATTGTAGGCAACCGCTGGCGAGAATGCGTCCCAATCGGGGTTACGGCTTTCAAAATTGTTTTGGTAAAACAACACATTGATCTCGGTGATCCGGTCATCCTGGGGATTCCCACACTCATCGCGGATCAGGAGATCGCCATCGGCAGTCACAACCTGGACATAGATCTCAAAGGCACCGGCGGCACGATAACCGGCCCGACCGGCATCCGGGTTGTTGCAGTCAATCAGAGGATTGGTATTGTCGGCTGTCCATGCCACCAGAAACACGTTATCACGTGCGCTATAGCTCACGACGGGGCTATAGGCATCGAAGGGGTCAGTCGAGCGATCATTGCCGTTGCGACTGATCCGAAAAGCGGTACCACTGACTTCAGCCCCGGATGCCGTAGGTGCGATCAAGGCACCGGTCGCTGCGTCAATAAACTGCCCATAAATCTCGAACTCATTCGAGCCACCTCCCTCACGAGGACGCGCATAGACAACCAGATATTGATTGGTCACCGGGTTGTAGGCAATGTCCGGTTCAAACGCATCCCGTGTCGGTGCAACATCACTAATCCGCTCGTCATTCTCGCCAATCATACTGTTCAGCGAGGAACGGGCACTGATACCCGCCGATGTATCAAGCACCGGTGTTGATGATGTATGCGCTGCACTGATAGCTGGTATCGTCGCCAATAGCAGCCAGATTGCTCCCAGAGCAAGCGCGATCCATCGTGGTCGCATAGATTCTCCTTCGCTAGTTGAGGAAATAATGAGATGTGTGTTGAGCGGGAAATGATGTAAGCAATGTAGCCCGGTATAAACATACCGGGCTAATGTGTGGTGGCGATGAACAGGTAGCGATGAGCGATTACAAAATTATTAATTCGCGCTACGAATAATTGTCGGTACGGCCAGGAATGGGATCAGAACGGCCTGGAAGAGCGGCTGATGTTGCTCTCTTCCAGGCCGTTCTCGCAAAACGACGGCGATACTACACATGAAACTGATCCAGAATCGTCTGCACCTGGCTGCGATACTGTGGCCACGCTCGTCGGCCAATCAAACCCTCGATGAGATGTTCCAGGCACATACGATTACTAAACGACGCCTCCAGGCCATCGGTTGGGCGCAGGATATGACCACTCCACTTACGAGCATCGTCAAAGACGATATGCAGTGTTTGATTGGCGACAAATAACCGGTATTCCACAGGATGTTCACTTTCACGTTGATATGTTACAGCAACTCGCTTATTGCAAGCGTGCGGTGTGTAGTCCATGCACAAAAACATCGTTCCCCTCCACCCGACATATCTGGTTGTACGCACGAGACGCCAAAAGACACCTGGCGATGTGCTAATGCTGACGGCAACAGGTGTTTGGCGTGGCATCGGAGGTCAGCTCGATGCAGAGATACCGTACCACGATGCATCTAATACGCATACCCACCCAGGGTGGATCGGCGGGTTGATAGCAGACTCCAGGGTTGGATCAGCGTATTCCAACCTGTTTGAGATGGACAAATGCATGATCGCGACAAGATCACATAGCATCCCCGCGACCGGCAGGGTGAACGGCGTGACCCACGCCTGATCGTGGGCACGGCTGCTGCGGCAGCGTGGCTGCCGCACGCCAAACAAGGCGACACGCGCATGACGAGCGGGCAAGGCAGCCAATCCAGTGCGTGATTTGCCCCGTGATGGCCGCCGGCGCTGCTCGATTCGGTACCGGCGGGCTGCCATCCTCTTGCGAGCGGACAGATGTGGCGGGTGGATGTCCAGGACATAGGGGCGGACGTGCGCCCCTATCGGCCAGGGTACGGAAGCCGGACTTCTCTGGGTACCGGTGTGTGTCCGACTTACCTACCGGCATATCACATGAGACGTGCGTGGTATAATGCGCCGCGACAGAAAAAGGAGGTTGCTTGAAGTACCAACTGACACTCCATCCGGTTGCAGGAGCCTGGCATAGCGAGCGCCTGACGCTGACGATTCAGGGTGAGCGCATTGTTGATGTTGAGTATCGCCCTTCGGTCGGTGATGGGGCGTATGCCCGGCGTCTTATGCAAGGGGGAATAACAGGCGCATTGCAGGCTGCACGTCAGGTTTGCCCACATTGTCATGTGGCCCACACCCTGGCATTCAGCCTGGCTATCGAGCAACTCGCCGGCGTCACCGCACCGCTCCGTGCGCAGGCGGTGCGCGTTATGCTGGCCGAACTGGAACGCGCAACCTCTCACATCAATACGCTGGCGGCACTGGCAACTGCGCTCGGCCTGACCGATGCGGCCCGGCTCAGCCGGTTAACGACCCGTTTGGGCTTGATCGCGCTGAAACTCTCTGGCAATGACGAGGCCGCGCTGATTCGGCCAGGCGGCCTGCTGGCTGATCCCAGTGAATCGGCGCTAGCCGAAACGGCTCAGGCCATCAACGATTTATTGCCGAGGATGATAGCGGTTGCCGAGCAGAGCATTCCACGCCGCTCACTGCTGGCGCGCACGGTAGATATTGGCGTGTTGCAGCCAACCGCTGCCCGGCAGTTTGGTCTGGCCGGCCCACTGGCCCGAGCAAGTGGGGTTGCCACTGATGTCCGCATTCAGGAACCTTATGCTGCTTACAACATCCTGGCCCCGGCACTGGTAACCGAGGAGGGTGGCGATGTGCATTCCAGGGCAGTGGTTCTGTTGCTCGAAGCAATAGAGTCGTTGCGGCTGGTTGTCCGCTGGTTGCAGAATCTCCCAATTGGCAACGTGTATGAAGAGGTTCCGTTGGTGGCCGGCGAAGCAACGGTGACGGTTGAAGCGCCGCGTGGCTCATTGCGCTATACTGTGCGTAGCGATGGTCAGCGTTTGACCGGGGTGGAGATTGGTATTGCGCCACAGCTTGATCGATTGCTGGCTCGCTCGCTGTTGCAGCAGGCAGCGGTTGATGATGTGATGCTGATCGCCATTTCGACCGATCCCTGTACGGCTTGCTGGCAGTCGGCAACCTACCTGATCGGACGTAGTTAGTGTCCAGAACCCTGATGCCGCATTGCAGAGCCGTGTCTATGTAGTGTGTCACCCGGTGGAGTACCGGGTTGTTATATCGAGGATGCATGGGTCTTATCGCTAGCTTTATCAGCCTGATCACAGGTGCCGTGTTCTGTTTTGGGCTGGCCCGGATTGGAATTACCCGCCGTCTGGCATTGCTGGCCGCGCTGGCGACCGGCCTGGCAGCTATTGGTGTCATCGCCAATCCGCTAGAAACGACCCCGGCAGAACCGCTGTCGAGTATCGGTGCATTATCGCTCGTTCTGCCGGCAGCGCCCGAACTGAGTGAACGAGCAATTGCGGTCATGTTCCTGGTTGGGGGCACCCTTGGCTTACTGGCCCTGGCCGTGGTTGTACCGCCGGAGGTAGAGGGATTTGGCGCGTTGTTCGGCTGGCTCTTGCTGGCCCTGACTGCCGCCCTGCTCAGCTTAACCATTCCACCGCTCAGCTTTCTGACCCCGTTGAGCTGGGCACTGGCGGTGATTGCCGCTCATGGAGCGCTGATTGCCGCAGGCGTTGATCCAGCACCTGATCAATTACCGCCCCATTTGATTGCCGGCGGGCTAGCCGTGGTCGCTGTGACAGGTCTGATTGCAACGAGCGCCGCCTTACCTCCAGACACCCTGCCACCAACTACGCTGGTCGGACTGGCGCTGTTCGGTGCGCTGGCTTTGGCCGGAGCACCTCCCTTTGGCGGTGCGCGCAGTGCTTTTACCGCGGCACCGGCCCTGGTGGCTGCGCTCATGAGCGGACTGACCCTGCCCACTATTGGGCTTGGCTTTATCGTTCGTTTCCTGCCACAGATACCTCCTTTGCCGGCATCAACCGGTTTCATCATGGCTGCTGTTGGCGCATTTGGGGCACTGGGGGCAGCATTCACCGCCCTCAATGCGCAGTCCGGTCGCGATCTGGTCGCTCGCCACGGCGCGTTGCAGGCAGGAGTGGTCGTATGCGCGGCTGCCCTCAATGAACCGTTAGCTGGTCTGGCAGCACCGGCCCTGTTGTTGTCGCTCCAGCTCCACGCCGTTGCCGGCGGATTGGTTTGCGCTGCGATTGAACGACTGCAAGGTTCCGACCTGCTCGATGGCAAGCAACCGACAGCACAACTACCGTTCATTGGCCTGATCTGGCTTGTGACAACGGCAGCCGCAACCGGTCTACCGCTGACCTGGAGCTTTTGGGGATGGCGCTGGCTGATAGAGGCCGCCACCAGCCATCACGTGTGGATTATTGGCCCCTTGATGACTGCGGCAGTTATCGGTTTTGCCGCCGGATTGCCACTGCTCATTCGTTGCTGGCAGGGGAAAACACCAGTTTATACACATTGGCCAGAGGGTATGCTAAGCCTGCCGATCCTGATCCCCTTGATCCTGGCCGGGTTTGTGCCCTGGCTGGCCTGGCCACTCTGGCTGAGCTGGTCACCGTTCGCCCCACCGGTCATGCCTGCCGAACCACTTGCCTGGCCTTTTATCGGCACGGCCATCGCGACCGGCGTCATAAGCTGGTTCCTGTTACGCAAGGCCAATCCCTACCAGACAGAGCGTATGCCTGAAGACCCGGCAGTCAGTCCAACCTGGCAAGGCATGGGAGAACTCTTGCAGGGCATGAGCGAGCTGGCCGATGCCCGTCGGCTATTCAGCCTTCTCGGTCATGGGATCGACCGCGTAAGCAGCTCGCTCCATACCATTATGATCATCTTTGAGCAACGGTATTATCTATTTGGGGTGATGATTGGCCTGTTGGCAATCCTGTTTCTGATGGCGCAATAGAAACCCGGTAACAAGACGCGGCCCGGATAGGTGAAGAGTAACCTTCACCTACTCAAAATAAAACCCGTTGCAGCTTGTTCGGATAGACGTTCAAGATCGGATTGGTCAAGGACAACACTGTATGGCGATAGATCCCTGGATTATCGTGATCGGTATCTCAGCCGGCGGCATCTTACTATTACGCGACTGGCGCCTGACCGTTGGGCTGCTGTTGCTCAACTATTTCGGCCTGGCCGGCCTGCTCAACGAACAGCCGTTCATCGCGACCGATTTCACCCAATTCAACGTTAGCTCGCTGGCATTGATCAAGATGGTGACCGGTGTTTGTGCTGCGCTGATTCTTGCCGTTACAGCATTGACCTTTTCGCGCGACTACGGCCTGGAAAACCTCGATGAATTTGGGCAGGCCGAATTACGACGTGCGTTACGAGCTGCAACCCGGCAGCGTTCAACCGAATCGACCCGCCTGAATGAATATCTCCTACCGTTCTTATCGGGGGTCGCTGGACTGACTGCCAGCCTGATGTTACCCATCATCTATCCGATTGCCCCCAGCCCCACTCTCGATTTTGCCTGGTACTGGCTGGTTCTCAGTGGCGTGCTAGCAATGGCAACCGCAAACGATGTATTGAAGATCGGCCTGGGGATGCTCCTCTGCACGAGTGGTATCGATCTGTTGTACAGTGCGGTTATCAGTGCCCCAACCGCGAGCGGACTGAAGATCATGCCACTCTTGCTCCTCAGTATTGTGCAGATATTGCTGGCGCTGGCCATTGCCTACCTGGCCGGATTAGTCTACGGGCGGTTGAAGACGCTTACGATCAGTGAGCTATACCGCGGATAACTATGCTATACCTGCTGCTCATCTTCTTTCCAATTAGTATGGCGTTTAGCACCTTTCTGCTGCGCCGCATGCCACGTATTGCTGTTGGTTTGGGCATTGGCACGCTGATTGTTGAACTATTGCTCGCAATACAGGTGCGAGTAGATGACCCGGTGCGAGTTTTCGGCGTTACCATGCTACTCAGCCCATTGCACCAGATTTTTCTGTTTCTCTTTCTGGGCATAGGGATTGTGGTGCTGATCGCGGCGTGGGTATTTCCACACGGCGAGAACTTCAGCGCAACCGGCCTGCTCATCATCGCCCAAACTGTTGCCATTCTGCTCATGCAAGACTCGTTTGTGACGGCTTTAATGCTGGTGGCAATCGCGCTCACTGCGGTGCTGGCAATTGTCGATCTGCCGGTCGGGGCAGGTGTGCTGGTAAGCAGGCAGATACTGGCAGCCGCGCTGAAGTATCTGGTGTTAATGGTAGTTGCCGGCATCCTGCTCTACGCCGCCTACGTACTCACCGATCTATTCCGACCGGGCGAACTACCAGGTCGAATTTCACCGGCTCGCTTTATCCTGGCGTTGCTGGCAGCCGGTTTTGCCCTCCGTTTGGCGCTCGTACCCTTCCACGCATGGCTGGTCGATCTCATTACCTATGCCGGTTCACTGGCGTCAGTGTTGATCATTGCTTTGCCGGTACCGGCCAGTTTGCTCGTCTTCCTGCTCACCCTGCAAAGTTACCCTGCGTTGCTCTTTGAAGGCGGGCAGGCCCTGACTGTGCTACGCATTGGGGCTGCGTTCAGTGCCTTACTGAGCAGTGCGCTGGCGCTTACCGCTGCTTCACTGCGCCAACGGCTGGCCTATCTGATTGCCGGCCATTGCGGTGTTATCTTCTACAGTTTTGCATCTCTGTCACTCATTGGGCTAAGTGGAGCCGTCTTCGGTGCAATTAATATCGCGCTTGCCATCACAACGGTACTTATCAGCCTGACTCTGCTGGAACATGCTATTGGCGGTGGCACCATCGAGTCGTACAACGACCTGATCTGGCAACGCCCTGTCGCCGGGGCAGGATTACTGGCAGGTGGCCTGGCCTTAACGGGATGGTTGCCATCACCAGGCGGAAGCGCCTACCTGCTGGCGCTTCAAGCTGCGGCTGACTCCGGTCTGGTTGAGGTGTTCATTCTGGTGGCGGCAATGAGCCTGGCGACACTGACCCTGATCCAACTGACCGTCCAGTACCTGATTGGATCGCGTAGTAAGGCCATCGAAGTCGAGCCGCGCCTGCTGGGTGAAACTGAGGTCGACCGTCCCTCGCCCGTTCGGCTCTCACCAGAGCCGTGGACTGCCAGATGGCTGATTATTGGGTTGATAGCAGCTATGCTGGTGATTGGGATGACCCCGCAAACATTACTGACCACGATTGAAGCCGCCGTGCGCAGCCTGGCAGCACTGAGTTCGGGATAACCGGTGGTCATGGGAGGCAAAATTGACGACTGACGTAGTTATAGCCGGATTGGTTGCGCTTTTGCTATATCCGGGTATATTATTTGCAATAGGGTTAAGTATCGGTTATCGAATCCTGTCCGGTCGGCCACTGCCATTTCCCGGTAAAATGATCGTCAGTCCTGATCTCACCGGCGGTCTGGGGTTGACATCGCTGGCGTTGATCGGTGGGGGTCTGGCCGGTTTGACCTGGCCAGGGCATCCGTGGTCATTACCGTTCGGTTGGATCGGTAGCTGGGCATTGTTTGAACTGGCTGCATGGTTACCATTGTTGCCGGCCCTGATGGCAGGTGCACCTCGTACAGTCCGTGCTGCGCTACGGGAAGCGCAAATCGGCATGCTGGCACGGGCGATACTGTGGGGAAGTATTGCCACCGGCCTGGCCGCCGCCGACAATCTCAATGGCTGGTCACTAAGCGGACACGGCTTCGTCCTGGTGAGTGCTCTCCTGAGCCTGCCGGCAGCTATCAACTGGGGACCATTCGGCCCTGAACCATCACTTGGCCCGCAGGGGATCACGGAAGGTCTTTCCACCCGGGCGGCAACAACGCTGACGTTCGCCCGCGATACACTGGCTGCGGCACTCATTGCCACCATCTGGCTGGCCGGTTTCCCAATAGCAGTGCTGCCAGTGTGGCTGGGCTTGTTGGTGATTGGGATTGGGAGTATCATCACCACACTGGGATTACGGTGGCTCAACGGACGCTTTCCGCGCTTTAGCGTGCCGGCTGCGCTGCGAGTCATCCTCATCGGGGCAGGTAGCCTGGCCGGAGTGGCCCTGGTAGCCTTGTCTGTGGGGCAGATGTAGCCACGGTAGAGACCATGAACTGGAGATCAACCTAATGACCGATGTCATCGTTGTCGAAGGACTTACCAAAAGCTACGGTCATGTCTCGGTCTTGCGCGGTGTTCATCTGCGGGTTGCAGCAGGTGAAGTGTACGGCTTGCTGGGACCGAATGGTGCCGGCAAGTCAACGCTTATCCATCTGTTACTCGGTTTTTTATACCCCGATAGCGGGCGGATTCGCGTACTGGGAAGCGCTGATCTCGAAGCACAGCGTCGGCAGATTGGCTACATCCCCGAACGGCAGCGTTATCACAACTACTACACACCACGCGAATACCTTACCTTCCTCGGTCGTTTCGATGGCATGCCGGAAACCATCTTACGCAAGCGGATCGACGAGCTACTAGAGCTAACCGGCTTAACTGCTGTTGCCAACCGCTACCTGCGCACCCTCTCGAAAGGCATGATTCAACGGTTGGGCATCGCCCAGGCCCTGCTTACCGATCCCGATCTTTTGCTAATCGATGAGCCAACCAGCGGCCTGGATCTTGACGGCCAGCAAGAACTGCTCGTCTTGCTCAACGATGTTCGCCAGCGCGGGCACACTGTCTTGCTCTGCACCCATCGTCTTGCTGAAGTTGAATATCTCTGCGACCGGGTCGGTATTTTAACCAACGGTAAGGTTGCGCTTGAGGTGAATGTCGCCGATGTACGACACATGACCGGCAGTATGGTCGTCCAAACAGGGCCACTCGACCTGCCATTACGCCAGCGATTAGAGATGATCGGACGTGAGATTCGCTGCGATGAACAGGCGGTTGTGATCAGTCCGCATTCGCCTGAATTACAGGCAAAAGTTCTTCAGGTCTTGATCGAAGCGAATGTGACAATCCGGGCGCTAGAGCCACAGTTGAGTCGCCTGGCGCAGATCTATATGCGCACAGTGCGTGGTGAACCGGTGGATAACCTGCTGGTTACCGACCAGGCGCCGCTACGTGCTGTCCTGAACGAAGCCATCAATCCGGCACCAACTGATGACATTGATCCGCTCTTGAAACGATTGCTGCAACGGCGAGAGGGCGACTCCAGACAAAAGGATGGCCACCAATGATCCGAACCGGTAAACAAGCTATACTCCTGACCGGCTTCACCTTACTTGAGTATTTGCGCTCTGGCCGGTTCTTTCTCGAATTGACCATCGTGATTGCCAGTTATGTTGTATTCCTGCGCCCTACCGGAACCCCAATGAATGCCGGCTATCTGTTTACTGTGGCAGGCATCTTTGGACCAGTTCTGGCCATTCTGAGTACCGGTTTTATGATCGGCCTGGGTGATCGCCCCCAGGGCTACATTATCCTGTCGCACAACGTCAGTCGTGGTGCGTATCTGATCGGGCTATTTTACGCTGCCTGTCTTGTTGTACTGGTTATGTACGGAATACTCTGCCTGCTGGTAGCCCTGACAAATCGAGTGGTTGATCTCGATCTCATTGGCTGGTTCCTGGCCAGCTTACCGCTTATTCTCAATATCGGGTTGTTCTCCGCCCTGACGATCTTACTTTCGCCTCTGGTGTTGGGTACTGGCTGGCGTTTGTTCGTGCTTGCCCTGATTGCATTGGCACTATCGAGTAACGTGATCGGCGGCCCAATCATCAATCAACTCGAGGAGATCAATCCCTTTTTGGTTACGATCTTACGCGCCGTGCAAACCGTGTTGAGTGGGCCACTGGTTCCAATCTTTTACGGCTACCAGATTAGCATCAGCGGTAGTTTCAGTGAGGTCTCGGTCTGGGCTAACCTGGTCGCGCAGAGTTCACTCTTACTGGCATTTCTAGGACTGGCCCGCTATGCGTTTAACCAGCGTGACCTGATCTTCAGCGTGTCGTAGCATCAGTCACCGGCACGAACGCCACCGCGTCAGCCCAGATACCACGTCGGCGATCACCGGCAATGGTACCGGTCGCAACCAGCGGTGAGGATGCCGGGTCAAAGGTATAGACTCCCAAATCTGCCCACCAGTTGCGTTCGGCTTCCAGATCAACGGTCACCACTGTCTCACCGTCTTGATGACGAATGAGAAAGCGGGCTTCACGCGAGTCGTCATAGCCGTTAAGGGCAAACGGTACGTATGCCAGCACCCGGTATTGCCCGCCAGTCGGAAGCACTGGTTGCCAGACAGCCACCAGGGGGGCCGCGAAATCGCTGAAACGCCAGGGACGAGTGATGCTGGGTGTTAACGTTGATGGAGCAAAGTGGGCACCACCGGCGTAGCCCATATCAATCACCTGCCAGTCACCACTCAGCAAAAAGCCGGGATCGCGATCATCAACCACGACCACACCCGGCGGCGGTGGCGCACAAGGTGATGGCATATCGACCCACAGCCAGACACTGATCTGACCAACCGGGTTCAGCGCCCATGGATCGGGGTCAGTACCACACCAGCCATACGGATCGACATCACGCCCAAGGTACTGCACCTGCAAATGGAGATGCGCACCACGGGCACAGCCAGTATCGCCGGCAATCCCGATCACTGCCCCCCGCTCCACCATTGTTCCAACCGTCACACTCACCCGAGCCAGATGCCAGTAGAGCGTGCGATAGCCGTTGCCGTGTTCGATAATCACTGCCCCGGCAGGCGTCGCACAACCATCATCAGAATAGCCGGCAAACACGACCTGACCGGGTGCCGCAGCCAATACCCGATCCGGAGGCCCCATTGCATAATCCCAACCAGTATGGCCATCATAGGCGAACGCCCGGTCAGTTTCAGCGCGTCCCCAAAAGGTATGCAGAGAGCCATTCGTGCGGAGAAAAGGGGCATCGTGATCGAAAAAGGAGGTAACCGGGAAGTTTCGTTCGGTCGGACGGGTGAGAAACGGTTCAGCGGGTGGCGGCCAATCGGTTGGCTCCAGCCGTGGATCGAGGTCGAACAGACGCTGGTAAGTTGGCGCAACGGCCACGAGCAGTGCTTCGAGACGGTTGGAAGTCGTTGTTGGTGCCAACGCTCGACTAAGGACATAGCGACTCAGGTCCGTTCCGGGCGGGAGCGCAAGGGTGCTCCCATCGGCAAAAGTAAGCGGAGGTAAAGCCATCGGCCCCAGCAATGCATAGTCGCGCAAGGCAGCCCGTAGTTCGCGGGTCAGCCAGCGTAACTGCGCAAACAGACCGCGTCGATTCCCATTCTCGCCCCGAAACCCGGCAGCCCAGGCCATCTGATCACTGCTGGGGTTAGGGGTGCTGAGAACGCCACTCTGCAGATCCATGAGACTTAACAGTAATCGCGGGCTGACACTGTAGAGATTACTCAGCGACACCAGAACATCGGTAAACGAATGGCTGCGACCGCCAATAGTGATACGCATCGTTGCCAGCGGACTCTGGCGCGCTTCCAGAAATGCCTGAATCTCCGGTCCGCTGAAATTGTGGTCGTAGCTGAGCCGTTGTGGATCGAAGAGGGGATGCACGGCAGGTTGCGGTGTGGCCGTCGGTGCCGGCGTGGGTGTTGCCAGCGGTGTGGCGGTTGGTACCGGAGTGGCAGAGGTAGCGGTCGGCACCTGATTGACAACAGTCGGCGTGATCACCGACTGCGGTGTATTTGTCGGCGGAGACGGCAGCGGAGCCGCACATGCAGTTAGCACGATAGCGAGGGTAAGTAACAGGTAACGCATAGCAGCATTATAGCAAGAGTTTGGGGAGACGTTGGAAAGAGAGGCGAGTCTTGCCTGGCAAGACGAACCCCTGCTGACCCAGTGATGGAAGATGCACCACAGAGACACAGAGGGCACAGAGGCTTGAAGCGCTGGGTTTCGTTTGCGTCTGCCGCAGTCGGAAGCGATGGTTCAGGCATCAATGGGCTTCCCAGTGGAGTGGTAGGAGATGCACCACAGAGACACAGAGGGCAGAGAGGCGTGAAGCGCATCTGTTCAAGATTTAAGCCCGTTACCCTATTGACGATTACCCCTGATAGATGTATAATGCGCACTCGGTCGAGCCAATCGACCATGTCATTCGCGCCCCCCGTTACGTTCGGGTTACGGGTTTCGCGTTTCGGGAAGGCACCCGACACACGTAACACGCAACACCGAACGCCGAGCGGAAATCGTCGTCATGGCACGCTGGTGCCCCGTGGAGAAGACGACGTCGGGCGGGCTAGTGTGAGGCAGTATGGACGGCGCATACAATTTACGCGCGATTCAGCGCTCCCCAAACTGCACACCTGCACGCCGTGCGTCGGTAGGTTCCGCCTGCTAGACGTGCGCGAGTGACGCTGCGCGTTCTCGCTCCTCCGGCCGCTGCATCAGGTGCAGGGCCTTTTTTCATCCCCTGACGCTGAATCGCTATGGTCACGGCAATCTAGTGCCTGTCACGGCCATTGCCGGTGTTCGCTTGTGATCTTGCCCGCTTCTGGTGGGATAGGTCTTATTTTGCCCTGGTTTCGTGGTGCGGGTTGTTCCCGCTGTATGAATGGAGGAATGTGGTACAGTTGAAGACGCTAACCTTTGCCGACTTGATTGCACAGCAGACCGGCTTTGCCGGTGAGGGCCGCCTGACCGATTTCGTGAGCCGTTACGACGGCGACCTCTACTTTGGTGATCGTCTCAACTTGAACCGACTGGTACGCCAACACGGTGCACCGCTCGAAGTCGTATACACACCGCAAATTACTGCACAAATTCACCGCATGATCGGCTGGGCCGCGCAGGCTCGTGCCGCTACCGAATACGCAGCCCCCTTCCATTACGCCTATGCGACCAAGGCTAACTTTGCTGCCGAGGCGGTGCAAACGGCGTTGGCGGCTGGTGCTCATTATGAAACCTCGGCAACTGCCGACCTGATCATCGCCCATGGTCTCTGGCGTCAGGGCATCCTGCCACCTGATCGACTGATCTGTTGCAACGGCTCAAAGGAGCCGGCCTACCGCAACGCGATCCGGCAATTGCGTCTCGACGGTTGTGAGACGGTGATACCCGTCCTCGATGATCTCAGTGAATTGCACGATCTGATCACAACGCCGGCACCCTTACAATTTGGTGTGCGTGAACGTGCCGCCGGAAATCGGGATGGTCGACACCCCGGCAATGATCGTTTTGGCTTGACAATGGCCGAGATCGAACAGGCTGCCGATCTGATTGCAACGACTGAACACCGGCTTGTGCTGTACCATGCCATGATCGGCAGCCAGATCGAAGACGAAGGGCACTTCCTGACCACCCTGCGGGCTTCGATTGAGAACTATTGTCGTCTACGCCGCCGTGTACCAACCCTGCGCTACTTCAATTTTGGTGGTGGCGTACCAACTGCCGGGTATCAGTTGACGTTCAACTTCGACTACCAGCGTTTTCTTGCCCGGCTGATGGCAACGGTGCGCGATCTGTGTGCCGAATACGATGTACCGGTGCCGGAGTTAATCGGTGAATTTGGCCGTTACACCGTCGCCACCCACAGCGCCTATCTGGTTGAGGTGGGCGCCGTGAAAGCGGGACAACCCGATCAACCAGACTGGTATTTGATCAATGGCTCACTGATGGTGATGTTACCGGACACCCTTTTCGTCAGTGGGCAGGAGTTTGTCATCCTGCCGCTCAGCGACTGGCATCGGCCAGTGCGTCCAGTACGGCTTGCCGGTCGGCGCACATGCGACAGCGATGACATCTATCCGCGACCGGAACAGCCGCCATTGTGGTTGCCGGAGACCGATGGCGGTTTGGTCCTGGCCATTTTCGGCATTGGTGCGTACCAGCAGATGATTTCTGGCCGTGGCGGGGCCCACCACTGTCTGACGCCCGAAGCGGCTCGCTTCATCGTCGAAGAGCGTGATGGGCGTCTCAGTTCACGACTGGTGCCACAGCAGGATCAGGCGACTATTATGCGCTTGCTCGGTTATCGTCCGCAGCCGACAGCACTGCCATTGCCATTCCGCCAGCCGGCTCGCCCGGCAGTACTCGCTGCCCGCCGGCGTACCCGGGAGCGAATGGTATCGATTTGAGGTAAGGTGATACGATGAGGACAGGTGGCCCATAGAGGCCACCTGTTGGTTTTCATGAGTCCAGACCTCATCCTAAAACCCGCTGATAATTCAAACCGTGAATTGCGTGAAGTGGAACAAAATCTCTTAATACATTGGCGCAGATGTGGTTGTGAGTTCAATTTAGATACCAAACGGATTTAACAATCCCACAAATTCTCTGAACACGAGAGCTAGCCTGATTCAGGTTTTGCTTTCTGCTGCCGAAGCGATGTCGATAGAGCAGAATGCTTCATGCACATTTGGTAGTAGCAGGTCGCAACTCACAGGTTAGCGGGCGAACCGTGCAGTCAGTACCGAAGCACAGTAAGTGCGGAAGCTACGCTTCCGCACTTCAAACTGGTAAGATGGGCACACTGGGTAGGAGCGGGTATCCTCGCAACAGCGTGTCCACTGATACATTCACACCAGCGCACGTTCAGACTACACCATGCCTGCCATCTCCAGTCAACTCCTCCCTTCAAAAGATCACGAGCCTGGCATCACAGTGGAAAACTTCATGTCAATCGCACGGTCGTGATTATCCTGAATCATTGTGCTTCAAAAATATTTGGAAGGAAAGAAGCATTCCTCCATTTCCAACATTCGTGAATAACAAGGGTGAGATCGTCCTGCGACGAATGACATCCATACATACCCAAACGGTATCTTAAGTGTCGCTCTCAATGCTGTGAGAATGGCCAGTTATCCTCTTGACAGGGTTTTATTTGCGTGCTACTATTTTGTTAGTTCATTGGACTATCTAATTAAGACGATCTGCTATGACAACTCTTGGCGAAAAAGCAACCCGTCAGCACACCCGGGACGTCAACTTACGTCTGGTATTGCGGCTTATCTACGAGCTAGGTGCGGTGAGCCGAGCTGACCTGGCACGTTTGACTAACTTGACGCGAACGACGGTTTCCGATGTTGTAGGAGAACTGATAGAACGTGGCTTAGTCATCGAGACCGGATTGGCGACAGGTGGAGGAATAGGGCGTACACCTATGCTCCTGAGCGTTGCTGAATGGTCACGACCGGTAGCAGCTATTAGTGTCAATGCTGACAGCGTCGAAGGGGCGCTGGTTAGTCTGCGAGGAAACGTAGGAAGGCGTATCAGCCGCTCGATTCAGGGGCAGACAGGTGCCGATGCACTAAACACCTTGCAAGAAACTCTTGACGAGCTGATTCAGACGGCAAACCAGCCACTTCTCGGCATTGGTGTAACCACTCCTGGCTTGATTAACGCCAGTTCGGGAATGATTGTCCGCGCAGTCGGACTGGAATGGGCCGATCTACCACTTGGTCAGTTACTCCATGAACGCTACGGCTTACCGGTGAAGGTGGTCAACGATAGTCAATGCCTGGCTTTAGCTGAGCATCTATTTGGTGAATGGCGAGGTGTAGCCAACTTGGTGGTCCTGAAGATTGGGAAAGGTGTAGGTGCCGGTATTGTGCTGAATGGTCAACTCTATGCTGGTGAAGGGTTTGGTGCTGGTGAAATTGGACACCTGGCCTTTACCGCGAACGGACTGCTTTGCAAGTGTGGAAATCGGGGGTGTCTTGAAACCGTGTTGGGAAGTGACGCCCTGTTACACCAGGCTCGAACAGCAATTGCTGCCAATCCAAATAGTATTCTCGCAGCATACGCCAGCGATCTATCACTCGGGCGGATTGCTGAAGGGGCAGCGATGGGCGACCCGGTTGCCCAGCACGTTATAACAACCGCTGCCGCAGCAACCGGCGCCGCAGTAGCTACCATTATCAGTCTGTTGTCGGTTCGTCATGTCTTGATTACGGGTCGGATTACCGCCTTCGGAGAAACGTTTGCTGAGTTAGTGCGTCGTGAAGTGGCACAGCGGGCACTACCAGCCCTGGTACGGGATACTGAGATCAGACTTGCGCCGGCACCGACCATTACGCCCCTCATTGGCGCAGCAGCCCCAGTCTTGACCGGGGAATTGGGTTTGATTCGTCTTCACCGTCGTGAGGAACACGTTGATGCTTGAAGCCTTCGCCAATCGTTATCGGATTGAACTGTCCGAGCGTGTCATTCCATTCTGGCTACGCCATTCGCTTGATCATCAGCATGGCGGTTATTTCAGCGCACTTGATCGTGACGGAACTGTCTACGATACCCGCAAGTATGTCTGGCTGCAAGGCCGGGCAATCTGGATGTTTAGCCGACTCTACAACACATTTGAGCCACGTCACGATTTTTTAGCCGCAGCAAGGCTGGGTGTCGAATTTCTCCGTCGTCATGCCCGTGATCGTGAAGGTCGAGTCTACTTTAGTCTGACTCGCGATGGTCAGCCGGTCTTTATGCAACGAAAACCGTATGCGGCTGTGTTCTACCAGATGGGATTAGCGGAATATGCACGTGCCACCGGTGATGATTCCTGTCTTGCTGAAGCGAGAGAGGTCTTCGCCTTGATTTGCCAATGGATCGCCAATCCCGGCCTATTAGGTCGTCCTTCGTTGCCGGGCATGCCGGTCGTGAGTCAGCTCACCGATCTGCTGGTTGTCGGCATGATGGCACTGGATATGTTCACGCTAACCGGCGAGCAGGAATACTCGACAGCGATTATTGAAACCATTGCAGGCATCGTTCGTCACTTTGACCCGGAACGTAACATTTACCGCGAACGCGTAGCACCTGATGGTTCAGTGCTGGAAGATAATCCAGATAGCCGACTATTTAATCCTGGTCATTCGCTAGAGACAGCATGGATAATGTTGCATCTTCTCGAATGGCAACCGGATCAGGCGCTCCGCAAGCAGGCTCTGGCAGCGATCCGCGGCTCGCTTGAACTGGGTTGGGATCAGACATACGGTGGCATCTTCTATTTCGTTGATCTGGCCGGTCGACCAACATTACAGATCGAGTCAACGATGAAGCTCTGGTGGCCACACGCAGAAGCAATATATGCGCTGGTGCTGGCAGCAACCATCACCGGTGATCGGCAATGGATCGAATGGCTGGAACGGATCGATGCCTATACCTTTCGGTACTTTGCCGATCCCGTCTACGGCGAATGGTTTGGCTATTGTGATCGGCGCGGCGAAGTAGCCTTGACCAGTAAGGGTGGCAATTACAAAGGCTTCTTCCACATGCCGCGCGCACTCCTCTTTAGCATACAGGCAATTGAGCGGGCAGGAGGAAAGGTGTGATACGGATTGGTTTAATCCCGCTCGATGAACGTCCGGCGAATACCCGCGATCCGAAACTGATTGCCGAGGCTGCCGGAATCAATCTGATCTTGCCACCATCCCACCTCCTGAGTCGCCAGCACCAACCTGGTAACTGTAGCGGATTGGCTGGGTGGTTGGAACAAGTCGCGCCAAAACTGGATGGGCTGATTGTCTCTTGTGAGCAACTCGGTTACGGCGGATTGATCGCCTCACGAACAACCGACGAACCGCCAGAGACAATCAGTCAGCGCTTGAGTGTACTTCGACGCATACGTGATCGCTTTCCCCACTTATACATCTACGGCTTTAATCTCATCACTCGTGTCTCCAATGCCAGTGATGCCAGCGAAGAGCCGGCGTATTGGGCCGAGTATGGCACAGCGATCTACCATTGGTCGCAAATCCTGGATCAGGTACATCAGGGGGCCCTGAGCAAGACGCGACGAGAAGAAGCTGAGCGGGCAATCCCTGCTACTTACCGCTCCGATGTTTTGCGGCGTCGATTGCGCAACCATCTTATCAACCTGACAGCACTCCAGTTGCTGAATGACGGTATCTTCGACCTGCTTGTCCTCAGTTCTGATGATACCAGTCCTTTTGGCTTACCCAGCCGTGAGAAACGCTGGTTACATACTTGGGCAGAGTTGCTCCCGCTTCAGGAGCGGTTGCTAATGTACCCTGGTGCAGATGAAGTAGGCAGCGTATTGACGATACGGATGGCATTGACGCATATCGGTTTGCATCCCGCGGTAAGTGTGCGTTACGCTCCACCGACCGATGCCATGAATATTGCAGCGTTTGAAGATGGGCCAATCCGTCTCACTGTGGAACGTCAGATTACCGCAGCCGGATGCCAGTTAATCGGCGTGCCCGAAATAGCGCGCATCTGGCTGGGTGTGAATGCACCAATAGCACGGCGCGCTGAATGGAATCCAGTGGATGGGCACCATGATCGCATGGCACGTCAGGCCGCAATAGAAAACTTGGTCACCAAAGCAGGTGAAGCATTGGTCGACGGCAAGACGGTTGCCTTTGCTGACGTTGCTTACCCAAATGGGGCAGATCCGTTGCTGATCGAGCTGATAACGACCCGGCTCGATCCCACGAAACTGGCAGCATATGGAGGTTGGAACACTGCCGGTAACACGATTGGCGGCGTTATCGCCCAGACCTGTGCGACACTGATTGGAGACCGGTCATGTCGTATTGCGCAAGAACGACTGTTGCTCCATCGCTTCATCGAAGATTACGGCTATCAGCACATCGTTCGTCGTGAAATCCGCGAATGGCTACAGACAACCTACAACCAGAACGAGCTTACTCCTGAATTACGTGGACTGGCTGCCACACGTGTAGAACAACGGCTCAATGAGATCGTGACGGCTTTGCCTGGTTTCGCCTATCGCTGGCGCATTCTACCCGGCAGCGTGCACTTTCCGTGGCAGCGCGTGTTTGAGATCGACTTCACACTCCAGTATCTACACGAGAAAGGAGGTGACAACTGACGTAAAGCCAGTTAATAACCCGATACACTTGCAACATTTAGTCTTCAGTGCAAAGGAGAAGTCTTATGCGTCGCATCTTTGCGCTACCGCTTGCGATTATTAGCCTGATCAGCCTCACCCTGAGTGCGTGTGGTTCATCAACCCCTCAGACTGCTCAACCACAAATCGTTACTCAAATCGTTCGGGAAACCCAAATTGTTGAAGTCGAAAAGACGGTTGAGGTCGTCGTCACACCAACACCTGGCCCCCATCCTGAAGCTGTCATCAGTGGGGTGGAAGAGGGAGCAGAAATTACCTTCTGGACATTCTACCTCTCACCAACATTTGATCAGTACATCAAAGACACCATAGCGCGTTTCAATGAAGCCTATCCGGGTGTTAAGGTCAGATGGGAAGACCGTCAGGCTACCTTGCAAGAAGAGTACCGCAACAGTCTAGCCGCCGGTAATGCCCCAGATGTCGTCAACATTCCAACCGATTGGGTTCTGGAGTTTGCCCAAAAAGGGCAGCTCTTGAATATGAGCGAAGCCTTACCGCCAGAGGTGCAGAAACAGTATTTTGAAGGTCTCTTCAATCAGGTTAATGTTGGCGGTGCCAGCTATCAGGTGCCGTGGTATCAGGCAGTCGATGGGTATCTGGTGAACAAGCAGCTCCTGACACAAGCCGGATTGACCATCGACGACCTACCCAAAACCTTCGACGAACAGAAAGAGTTCTGTGCCAGAGTGAAAGCCGCGACCGGCATTCCCTGTGGTCTGCGGCTAAATACCGGCAATTTGTTGCAGAGTATGGCCTACGAAGGCAATGTCACGATTATGGATGCCAATGGCCGTTTCGTCTTCGACTCGCCGGAAGCGGTAAGCTGGCTTCAGTACTACGTCGATATGATCAAGGACGAAACAACTGCGCGTGACATTCTCTTGCTCAACAGCAGTGACGACCGGATCGGTCTGGAGCGCTTCTCGGCAGGGCAAATGCCGTTTTACGTTACTGGTCCACAATTGATCCGATTGGTGCGTGAGAGCAATCCCGGATTATACGGCTATCTGGCAATGGTTCCCCGGGCAGTAGGGCGCTCTGGAAAGCTCCCGCCGGTCTCGATGTCAATTGTCGTATCGAAGAATACCAAGTATCCTCGTGCAGCGGCGGCACTGGCTGTGTTCTTCACCAATCCTCGGAGCATGCTTGAATTCTCGAAACTGGTGCAAATCTTTCCTTCCACTCCAGCCTCTTATGATGATCCCTTCTTCACACAGCCACCGGTCGCAATTGAAGATCAGATCCGGCCAATTGCGCGTGACATTATCGCACGGCAAAGCAATATTTTGCCCGAAATCCCGCGCTTGAACGAGGTGAATGAGATTGTACGTCAGGCGATTGAAGCAGCCATTTTCGGCGGTGTACCGGCAGAACAGGCGCTAAAAGATGCCGTTACGCAGGCGAATACGTTGATCGGAAAGTAGGGTTAACGACAGACCATCGTTTGCCCATTCAAACGGGGCGGTCGTTACCGCCCCGTTAATGGAGAAAGGTATGAAGGCACGAATATGGTCGCGGGTAACACCTTATCTCTTTTTGGCACCTGCTCTGATATTTATGAGTGTTTTTACGCTTTATCCGCTAGTGGCAGTAGGATACTACAGTTTCACTGAATACGACATTCTGCGCCCACCAACACCTGTAGGTTTTGCTAATTATCAACATTTGCTGAATGACAATGTTTTCTGGCTGTCATTGCGCAATTCGTTTGTATATCTCATCGTGACTCCGACCATTATTATACTGTCTATTGCCCTGGCGATAGCCCTAAACCGCAAATTACCCGGCATCAGTTTCTTTCGAACACTCTACTACATCCCGGTTATCACCGGTAGCGTAGCGATTGGCATCGCCTGGCAATTTCTCTTCAACGGCAGCGGTGGGCCAATTAACGGCTTATTGATCTGGTTGGGAGTGATCGAAAAACCGATTGTCTTTTTAACCGAGCCGGATTTTATCCTACCTATCGCAATGCTGATGACCATCTGGATGGGCGTTGGTTACTACATGGTGATCTTCTTGGCGGCATTACAAAATATTTCCGAAGATCTCTATGATGCAGCGCTCATTGATGGTTGTAATCGCTGGCAGAAACACTGGCATGTAAGTATTCCCGGTATTCGACCTGCTATAGTCTTCGTGGCTGTTATCTCCAGTCTAAGTGCGCTCAAAGTATTTGATGAGATTTATATCTTAACAAATGCTACTGGAGGTGTCCTTAATAGTGGATCAACGATAGTTTTCTATCTGTGGAAGCAAGCTTTTCGCCTGCAAAATGTTGGCTATGCTTCAGCAATAGCGATGGTTTTATTAATCATAACGCTGAGTTTTTCGATTATCAATGTTCGTCTGCTTGAGCAGCGTGATGATTAAGGAGTAGAGTCAATGGCAACTATAGCAAGATCACAAACACTTGCAAACCGTTCACGGATGACGCTCAGCAGTGCGGCTGGCTGGTATGTTGTATTAGGCATTGCCAGCGTTGTAACAATCTTTCCCTTCTTTTGGTTGGTGACAACGGCATTGAAAGGGCCAAATGATGCAGTGTTTAGCTTCCCACCACAATGGATTCCTTATGAGCCAACGTTACATAATTTTACTCGTGTCTGGCAACAAATTACTGTCTGGCGCTTTTTTCTGAATAGTCTATTTGTCGCAACCTGCACCGTGATCTTGAATGTTACCGTCTCGGCATTGGCTGCATATCCTCTGGCCAAGATGCGGTTTCCAGGACGTGAATTAATCTTTTACAGTCTGTTAGCAACGTTGATCGTGCCTCTCGAACTCACTTATGTGCCCGGCTATATCCTGGCAGTACGGGTCTTTCGTTATGATGACACCCTTTGGAGTTTGATATTTCCTAACGTCTTCAGTGCCTTCAATATCTTTTTGCTGCGTCAAGCGTTTCAAGCTGTACCAAATGATCTCATCGATGCAGCACGGATTGATGGTGCTAGCGAATTACGAATCTGGGCACAAATCGTTTTGCCTACAGTTCGTCCGTCACTGGCAACGGCGGCTGTGTTCACGGGTGTCACCTCGTGGAACGCACTCCTCTGGCCGTCACTGATGCTGCGGACGCGCGAGATATATACGTTACCGGTTGGTTTGAACACCCTGCGAGGAATGTTTTCTGCAGATTTTCGGCTCATTGCTGCCGGAACAATTATTGCAATCATTCCCATATTGATTGGGTTCATCTTTGCCCAACGCTACTTTGTCAGTGGTCTGAGCGGCGCAGTTAAGGGATAATAATATCAGGTTCTGTCAAACCCCTGTTGAATAGCAATAGCTCATCGTGTCTTGAAGGAATGGAGATCATCGATGGCGTGCCGCCGTGCTCATTATGTGCTCAGTACCCACTGGGATCGTGAGTGGTACCGTCCATTTCAACATTTTCGCTATGCGTTGGTAGCATTGCTCGATACTGTGCTCGATGGCTTGAATAACGGTGCTTTGCCTGGCCCATTTACCACGGATGGTCAGGCCGTTCTCCTGGAAGATTATCTCGAAGTGCGACCGGAGCGTCGGGAACAGATTGTCACATTAGCCGCTAACGGTAAACTGGTGATAGGCCCGTGGTATGTAGCTCCCGATGAGTTTCTAAGTGGTGGTGAAGCGTTGATTCGTAATCTGCGGCGCGGTGCTCACGTTGCCCGACAGTTGGGCGGGCAGCCATCACGGGCTGGGCTGGTATGCGATCAGTTTGGGCATATTGGTCAGTTACCTCAGTTACTGGCCGGGTTTGGGATACACGGGATTCTCCTTTGGCGTGGTACAAACGAGCAAGCCCGCCACTTTCGCTGGTACGGTAGTGATGGCACGATGATGCCGGTCTATCGTTTTGGCCGTGTCGGGTATTGTAGTTTTGCCTTCGATGTTCGTCGTGCTGATTTATCCGGCTCTTCGCCTACCCGATCGGAACTTACTGCAAATCTGGCGGCATTTATTGCTGCTGAAGCTGCCGCTACGTCATTACCATCCATTCTCCTCTTTGATGGTGGTGATCATCTGGCCTGGGATCCACAAGTAACTGAGGTATTGCAATCGTATGCCGCAGATCCTGCTGCACCGGTTGAGATCGTTTTCAGCGATCTTGACTCCTACCTTGATGATATTCTGCCACACGTTGATATGATTACTACCGAAGCCCGTGGTGAACTACGTGAACCAGCTCTGCCACCTCGTGCTGAAAATGAACAATACCTGATACCTGGGGTCTTGAGTAGTCGGATCGATTTGAAGCTGGCAAACGCAGCCTGTGAGCAGTTGTTAACTCAATGGGTTGAACCCTTTACCGCCTGGGCACACCTGGTAGCCGGAGCACCGGACGAAGCGGCATTTCTGGATGAGGGATGGCGCTGGTTGCTACTAAATCATCCACACGACTCGCTGGGTGGATGCAGTATCGATCTGGTGCATCGGGATATGCGCTACCGCTATAGCCAGTGCCGGCAAATTGGTGAACTTCTTACAGCCCAGGCTTTACAACGATTAGCCGCAGCCGTTGCTGACTCAGATTCCAATCAGGGCCGACGTTTAGTCGTCTTTAACCCATTACCTGTATCCGTTCAAGAGACTGTTGAATTAACTATCGAGCTACCCCCAGATTGGCCTGCTTTTGCCGAGTTCTTTGGTTTTGAGTCATTACCGGCGTTCCGTATCTATGATGCGGACGGACACGAAATTCCTTATCAACGACTTGCTCAGCACCGCCAGCGAACGCGCTTCACCTGCTTCCCCCACACCTTTCCCGATGTCTATCAGGTCGATGAAGTGAAAGTGAGTCTCCCTCTCTCGCTCCCGCCGTTGGGTTACACTACACTGACGGTTCAGCCGGGGGATCTCGATCCACTGCCCGCCCATCCGGCCCGGCGAACACCCGCACAACCTATCCGCTATCCAGGACAGGGCATGCTGATTGGTGAACGTCGCATAAGTAATGGGCGCTTGACGGTCGAGGTGGCTCACGATGGCACTCTGACAATTCATGATTTGGTTCACGGGCAAGAATACCAGGGATTACTTGAGCTAAGTGATGACGCCGACATTGGTGATGGCTGGTACCACGGTCCGGCCCTGGCCGGTAACCCAACAGTGAGTAGCACCATGCTCAGTGTGAGCGTCATTCATAATGGTCCCTTTCTGACGACTCTGCGTGTTCAACGACAACTGCTCGTACCGGCCAACTTTGATTTTAACCTGATGCAGCGAGCCACTCATCTGGTTGAGTTACCGGTAACCATCGATCTGAGTTTACGCCCTGAGAGCGACCGTCTCGAAATTCAGCTCTACCTCTGTAATACAGCCGCCGATCATCGCTTGCGGCTCCTGTTCCCAACCCATGCCCCGGCAACAACCTATCTGGCGGATGGGGCATTTGATGTTGTTGAACGGGCAATTTCGTTACGACCCGATAACTACCGCTATCGTGAACTCGAAGTAGAAACTCGCCCCCAGCGCAGTTGGACGGCAGTGTTTGCAGACGGACGAGGACTGGCATTGATTGCACCGGGTTTGCTGGAAACAGCGGTGCTTGATCGTCCTGATCGAGCGATTGCTCTGACGCTTTTACGGAGCACTCGTCGTACAGTCTTCACCGATGGCGAACCTGATGGATTACTGCTCAACACAGAACTTCATTACCGCATGTGGTTACTCCCGTTAAGTGCTACACCTGATCGAGCACGCCTCAACCTCCTTGCCCAGCAGTTGGCAGGTGGGATTCAATCAGTGCATTGTCGTCAACCAGACTATGGTCGACTCCCCCGCACTGCCAGCCTGCTCGTACTTGAAGGTCCGCTGACGTTAAGTTGTCTCAGACTGGCAGCAACACGCAGAATAGAAGTACGGGTGTTTAATCCGTATGAAACTCCTGAGTCTGGTAAACTCCACCTGGCATTGCCTGTTGAGGCAGCCCAACCGATCACGTTAGCTGGAGAAGCATTAGCCCCGCCGCAACCCTTGACAGATCGAACCTTACACATTCATTGTGGACCAAAGGAAATTCAAAGCTGGTGGTTCATCATTGGTGAGGAGGCGACCTAATGAATGCATTGAGTGAACAACTACTAATCTGGTTCGCCGGTGATGAAGTACCATCACATCTGCCGGACCTGATCTTCAACCATCGCGTTGCCGGTGTGACGCTCTATCGCCACCTCAATGGCGCATCACCAGCCCGTATCCGTGCATTAACCGCGCATTTACAGCAACTGGCAGCAGCCTCGGGCTACGGTCCTCTCTTAATCGGTGCCGATCAGGAGGGTGGTCAATTGCAAGCCTTACCGGGATTAACCGCTTTTCCCGGTGCAATGGCATTAGGAGCAACCCAATCGCCAGCTTTGGCCTTTCGTGTTGGCAGTGCAATCGGGGCGGAACTGGCAGCACTTGGGGTTAACCTGGTCTATGCCCCGGTTTGTGATGTTAATACGAACCCACAAAACCCGGTCATCGGGATCCGTGCCTTTGGCGATGACCCCAAGATCGTCGGAGTACTGGCTGCGGCAATGATTGCCGGCCTGCAGCAGCATGGAGTTGCCGCAACAGCCAAGCACTTTCCCGGCCACGGAGATACGTTTGGTGATAGTCATTATGGTCTGGTTAGGGTTAATCACGATTACGAACGATTACAGCACGTAGAATGGTTGCCATTTTCGGCGGCTATCGAGGCTGGTGTTCAGGCAGTGATGGTTGGACATCTGGCTGTACCTGCATTGCAGGCAGCGGATCGCCCTGCCACCCGCGCACCACAGGTCATAGCGCATCTGCGGCATCACCTCGGATTCAGAGGTGTTACGATTAGCGATGCACTCGACATGAAAGCCTTTGCACCTGACGATGGATATGCCAGAGCTTTGTCGGAAGCAGTTCATGCAGGTATCGATCTGCTCTTGCTCGGTGCAGGAAATGATCTGGAGCAGACAATAAAGTTTCTCAGTACAATTGATAGAAACACTAAAAGTACTATTTCCAGCCAGCGCATTGCGGCGCTGCGCCAATGGCTGCGGAATCGTCCTCAACCAGATCTATCAGTTGTCGGATGTGCAGCTCATCACGCGCTGGCAGATGAGGTGGCGCAGCGCGCATTAACCCTGGTGCGCAATCAGGAAGGCTTATTACCACTACAATTATCAACAACAGCCCGTGTCGTGGTAATCATGCCGCAACCCGTTGATCTTACCCCTGCCGACACATCAGCAAGTGAACGGCCTGCACTTGCCGAGGCGATCCTTTCTTGCCATTCTTATGTTCAGTCCTTCATTATCGATATTGATCCCTCTCCAGCCAGCATTGCCGATATTCTAGCTGCTCTCGCCGAAGCCGATCTGGTGATCATAGGAACAATCAACGCCCAAACGTATCGTGGTCAGGCTTCGCTCGTACACGAGATCTTTCAAAGAGGCATTCCCCTGATTACCGTAGCATTACGTCTCCCCACCGATTTGCTCGCCTACCCGGAAGTGTCAACGCATCTCTGTACTTATAGTTTGCAACCGGTAGCCTTGAAAGCACTTGCTGCTGGCCTATGGGGTGAAATTCCATTCCAGGGTAAGCTACCATTACGAGTATTGTCTGAGGAATTTAATGTATGACCATTCAACACGAAATTTACGCACAACCCACAGTTATTAGTGAACTACTTGAACATGGGTTGGTACAGGCATACCAATTGGCCGCTAAAATTCGCAAGCATGATATCCGTTATGTGTATGCAGCCGGTCGGGGAACTTCTGAACATGCCAGTATTTACGGTCAGTATTTGTTCGGGACGCTCAATCGGTTACCGGTAGCGCTAGCTGCGCCATCACTTTTCACTATCTATCAGCAGCCACCAAACCTGCGCCACGCATTAGTTATCGGCGTTTCGCAATCGGGGCAATCTCCAGACATTCTGGCAGTGATTGATGAAGCACAACGGCAAGGGGCTCTCACGCTGGCTATAACCAACGATCCAGCTTCGCCATTGGCTCAGCACGCTGCCCTCCACTTCGACATCGCTGCCGGCCCAGAGTTAGCAGTAGCCGCGACGAAAACCTACACGGCTCAACTGACCGCTTTCGCATTGCTGGCAATAGCGCTGGCCGATGATCAGGCAAGATTAACTGAATTGCGCCGACTTCCTGTAGCACTTACTGAAGCCTTGCAACTCGAAGAAGTTGTAGCAACTGCTGCCAGCCATTTTCGCACGATGTCATACTGTGTAGTACTTGGTCGTGGATTTCAACTGGCAACTGCTCTGGAATGGTCGCTGAAACTGAAAGAGATGGCCTATGTCGTAGCCGAACGCTACTCTACCGCCGAGTTTCAACACGGCCCAATTGCTCTGATCGAGCCAGGGTTTCCAGTGCTAGCTGTGGCTACCCGCGATGCTGGCAGTATGTACATCGCCAATCTGCTCGACCGCTTACGAGCCGCTGGCGCTGAATTGCTCGTACTCAGTGATGATCGCACACTCTTTGCGCACGGTGTTACCGGCTTGCTCATACCCGCAGGTATTCCCGACTGGTTAACCCCCATCGTTACCATCGTTCCGGCACAACTATTCTGTTACCATCTAGCCCTGGCACGAGGCGTCGATCCGTTGCATCCCCGCGGGTTACGAAAAATAACACGCACCCACTGATATGATGAGCCTGGATTGGCACCTGCCTGATTGCAACTTATTCATCGTCAGCTCATGATGAAACTGCTAAAAGCACGAAAGCGTCTATCATGCGCAGCAGCTTATCAGCTATGCTGCCAGCATTTCAGGCGTGAAAGGTCATTTCAGCCATGATTGTCTCGCATCTCGCCAATCTTCAGCGTTCGTATCACCATATTGTGCTTTCACCTCATCTCGATGACGCTGCCCTCTCCTGTGGCGGTTCACTGGCCGCCGCTGTGGCTGCCGGCGAACCGGTGTTGGTGGTGACGATCTGTACCGCAACGCCACCCACTGATATGCAATTTAGTGCGCTGGCCCAACAATTTCATGCTGATTGGGGGTTGTCACCGACGATGGTAATGCAGACCCGCTGCCGCGAAGAGGAGACAGCGCTGTCGATATTGGGGGCCGATGGGGTGTGGGTCGGTGCGCTTGATGCCATCTACCGGATGCCAGAGGTGTACAACAGTCGTGCAGCTCTCTTCGGCGAGCCGGCTGCTGGTGATCCGCTGTTCACCACTCTTCACGATCTGTGTCACCAGCTTCGCCACCGGTTTCCCCACGCTACCGTCTACGCCCCCTTGGGTGTGGGGAATCACGTCGATCACCAATTGACCTGTCTGGCTGCGGCGACGATAGAGGGTCCGGTGATGTGGTACGAGGATTTTCCCTACGTGGTGCGCCCCGGTGCACTTGAACAACGACTGGACATCCTCGATTGGCCATTGCGCCCGTTGGTTCGGACTATTGACGAACGAATGACGACACGTCTGGCTGCCATTACGGCGTATGCCAGTCAACTGGCCGAACTGAGCCGTAGTCAGTTAGGCCATCCGATCGCGAATGGTGAGGCAGTTGATGTGATGGCCGATGCCGTGCGCACGTATGCCCGACAGGTTGCACCGCCGGGTACGCTCTACGGTGAACGCTTTTGGGTGCGTAGTGGAGACTGTCGGTATACATAGCAAGATGTGCTAGCATGGGTGAGAGCGAACAAACATTCACCTGCTACGTAAGGAGACTCCCATGCGCGCCGTCTATTATGAAGCGTTTGGTCAGATGCCATGGATCGCCACGCTGCCCGATCCAGCCCCAACGCCAGATGGTGTCGTGCTCGCAGTACGCGCTACCGGCCTGTGTCGTAGCGACTGGCATGGCTGGATGGGGCATGATCCCGATATTAAGCTGCCGCATGTGCCAGGCCACGAACTGGCCGGCGAGATTGTTGCCGTCGGATCACAGGTTCGGCGCTGGCGAATCGGTGATCGGGTCACTGTTCCCTTCGTGTGTGCCTGTGGTTTTTGCCCTCAGTGTCAGGCCGGTCAGCAACAGGTGTGTGACAACCAGTTTCAACCGGGATTCACGCATTGGGGATCGTTTGCTGAATACGTTGCCATTGATCGCGCCGATCTGAATCTGGTGCGCTTGCCTGCCGATATGAGCTTCACGACTGCCGCCAGTCTGGGGTGTCGTTTTGCAACTGCCTTTCGCGCCGTCGTTGATTTGGGCCAGGTACGTGGAGGCGAGTGGGTGGCGGTTTACGGGTGTGGTGGCGTTGGTCTCTCGGCGATTATGTTAGCCTCTGCCCTCGGTGGACAGGTGATCGGAATCGATATTAACCTGGAACGGCTGGCACTGGCTCGGGCGGTAGGGGCAACGGCGGTGATTGATGCCACTACCGAACCGGATGTGGTAAGCGTGGTTCGCGATCTCAGCCGCGGTGGGGTACACCTCGCGATTGATGCGTTGGGTAGTCCTATGACCTGCGCCAATGCCATTGCCAGTCTGCGGAAGCGCGGGCGCCATGTGCAGGTTGGTCTGCTGCTGGCCGACCAACGGATGCCTCCGTTGCCGATGGATATCGTGGTTGCGCGTGAGTTGACGATTATGGGAAGCCATGGGATGCAGGCTTACCGCTATGATGCGATGCTCGACCTCATCCAGTCTGGCAAAGTACAACCGCAGCGCCTGATTGGCCGCACGATTAGCCTGAGTGAAGCACCGGCGGCGCTGGTCGATCTCGATAGTTTCCGTGGTTCTGGGGTGACGGTGATTACAGAGTTTCAGGGTTAGAGCCGACCAGGCGACTGTAACACTTCGCGCGCTCCCCGCAGGCGAAAACCGAGCTGACGCGCCCGGCTGATGTCGAGCGCGCAGTTGCGTGGTCGTGGTGTTGGACTCTCGGCACTCCAGGCACCACGTATGAGACCTGGATCGAGACCGTAAGCCTGCGCCAGCAGGCAGCCCCACTCATAGCGGCTGAGTATCTCGGCGCCGGCAAGGTTGATCACTCCACGGTAATCCCGCTGCGCCAGATCGATCAGGGCTACGGCCAGATCATCAACAAAGATCGGACAACGGAACTCATCACGAAACAACCGTTCCGGGCGCTCTCCGCGTGCCACGGCCAGAGCAAAAGCCGTATGGCGATCCATCGGCTCAAAACCGTAAATGAGCGACGTGCGCACAATGGCTGCCGCCGGATATGCTGCCTGCACCAACGCTTCAGCCCGCGCTTTTGCGCGACCATAATCGGTGATTGGATTGGGCGGATCATCTTCTGTGTATGGTTCGCCCTTTTCTCCGTCAAAAATGACATCGCTCGACATATGGATCAGGCGGGCGCCAATCTGGGCAGCAGCCACGGCCACGTGGCCGGCACCCTCCCCGGTTACCGCCATCAAGTCGGGATCGTATTGGCGGAATGCGGTATGGACAATCACGGTCGGCTGCACCTCGCGGATCAATGCCATAACCGCCGCTGCGTCGCGGAGATCGAGGGGATGCCAGGCAACCTCTGCCAGCGCTGGCGGAGTCTGCGAGTGAAAGGTAGCAGCAATCTGCACACCCAGACAACGGGCGTGACGGATCAACGCCTGCCCCAGGTACCCTGTACCACCGGTGATCAGATACCGTTCGCCATTCATCGTGGTATGCTTCAGTTGCGCTCATCCTGAGCGTCTATGGCCGTTGCAGTGAAGCCGTGCTTATCCCAGGCAGCCAACGCTTTACGTGCAGCCGCGCGCTTGGCCTCTTTCTTGCTCGAACCAGAGCCGGTAAATTTGCGACCCGCTACAGTGACTGCCATGACGTACTCGCGCTGGTGTTCAGGGCCTCGCTCCTCTTCTATTGAATAGTCGGGGAGTTGCTTGAAGCGAGCCTGCATCAATTCCTGTAAGCGCGTTGTTGGATCGAGATCGATGTGAATAATCTGCTCAATCCGGGCTTGCCAGAATGGCACAATGAACGCCCGTGCAGTCTCAAGCCCTTGATCCAGGTAGATGGCCCCTACCAGCGCTTCAAACAGATCGGCCAGCAGCTTCTGGCGGCTACGACCGCCAGGGTTGTCTTCGCCTCGCGATAGATAGGCATACTGGCCTAGATTGAACTGAGCGGCACATTCGGCCAATCCCTTCGTGCTCACCAACGCGGCCCGCCAGTTGGTCAGAGTGGCCTCATCCTGGTCGGGGAAGGTCTCGAACAACCAGGTTGTGGTTACAAAATGGAGCACCGAGTCGCCGAGAAACTCTAACCGTTCATTATCGGTCAGGTGATTCAGCAGATGCGGCTGTTCGTTGAACAGCGAACGGTGCATAAATGCCGTCTGCAACAGCGTTCGATCACGAAAGGTGATCCCGATTGCCCGCTCAAGTTCGGCCAGTCGATCACTCATAGCGCCTATCCGTGGTATTTACGAAAGGCAAGGCACACATTGTGTCCGCCAAAGCCAAACGAGTTGCTTAGGGCCACCTCAATCCGAGCCGGACGCGGCTGACCGGGCACAAAATCGAGATCACAGGCCGGGTCTGGTTGCTGAAGATTGATGGTTGCCGGCAGGAGATTGTTCTGCATCGCCAGGATAGTCACAACTGCTTCGATAGCACCGGCTGCACCGAGCAGATGACCGAACTGCGACTTGCTGGCACTCACCGGCGGTGATTTCTCGCGTCCGCCGAAGACCTGCTTGATAGCGGTTGTCTCAACCGGGTCACCAGCCGGAGTTGAGGTGGCGTGCGCATTGATATAATCCACATCCTCTGGTGCCAGAGCACCCCGCTGCAGGGCCAACCGAATCGCCCGTGCGACACCTTCGCCATCCTCGGCCAGATTCGAGATATGGTAGGCATCAGATGTTGCACCATACCCCACCACCTCGGCTAAAATACGCGCACCACGGGCAAGAGCGAATTCAAGGTCTTCGAGGATGAGTACCGCTGCACCCTCACCCATCACAAACCCATCACGCTCGGCGTCAAATGGTCGTGAGGCGTGGGCATAGTCTTCGTTGCGCGTCGAGAGGGCACGCATCGCATTGAAGCCGGCGACGCCAATAGGGGTAATGCTGGCTTCACTACCACCAACAATGATCGCCTTTGCCCATCCACGGCGAATGGTCTCTGCCGCCTCGCCGATGGCGTGGGCGGAACTGGCACAGGCCGATGTCACACAATAGCTCGGCCCACGGGCACCGGTGACAATGGAAACCTGACCGGCGGCCAGATTGGTGATCATCGCCGGAATGAGGAAGGGGCTAATCCGCCCCGGCCCGCGACTGCGCAGAACGTCTAACTGCTCCGAGAGGGTGCCAATGCCACCGATCCCACTGGCAATAAAGACCCCGATCTCATCACGATTGGCGGGCGTGATCTCAAGCTCGGCATCGCGTAACGCTTCTCTGGTCGCAGCCACCGCAAACTGCACGAAGCGGTCGGTGCGTCGCGCCTCTTTGCGATCCATATAATTCGTGGGATCGAAGCCCTTCACCTCAGCGGCAAACCGGGTATCAAAACCGGTCGAATCGAACAATGTGATCGGACCGACGCCGCTCCGCGCTGCGACGATCCCCTGCCAGAGTTCGGCTACGCTGAGACCAAGTGGGCTGATTGCCCCCATTCCGGTCACCACCACCCGTCGATCCATGATTACTCCTTAGTGTTGTATGTAACTACTAACATCGGCGCGCATTATATCATGTTGCTCACTATCTGACGACAATTGCCTGATGGCTGAACTATGCCGGGTACGTAGGTTTTAAAGCACGAATGCACAGAAAAATGCTCTGTGCATTCGTCTGCCGTGGATATGGAATAGGGGCAACCTGGTCTACTCACTTACAACATTCTTCAGCACCCCAATCCCATCAATCTCGGCCTCCATCACATCGCCTACCTTCAACCAGCGTTGTGGCGTCATGCCCATGCCGACCCCCGAAGGTGTACCGGTCGCAATAATATCACCCGGTTCGAGCGTCACGCCACGGCTGAAGGTGGCAATACAGGTGGGAATATCAAAGATCATATCGCGCGTCACCGAATTTTGTACCAGCTCGCCATTGAGGCGCAGCCGGATGCCGAGCGCGTGTGGATCGGGAATTTCATCAGCGGTGACAATCCACGGTCCCAGCGGGGCACTACCGTCGAGGCTCTTGCTGTAGAAAAACTGTTGATGGCGCGTCTGAAGATCGCGTGCGCTCACATCATTCATAATGGTATAGCCGAAGACGTAATCGAGCGCAGCACTTGCCGGAATATTCCGCCCACGCCGCCCGATAATCACCGCCAGCTCAACCTCCCAGTCGCGCTGCGCCGAGACATCAGCCATCAACGGTACCGGTGCATTGGGATGATTGACTGCCGTGGGCATCTTACTGAAGAAGACGGGGTATTCGGGCAGCTTTTCCGGCAACCCCTTCGCCCGCAACGACTCAATCGCATGAGCAGCATAATTCATCCCCAGACAGATGATGTTCTTGCGCGGGCGCGGAATTGGCGCACGCAACTCAACCGCAGCCAGCGCCACCCCTCCTTCCGCCGTAGCGACGACCTGCTGTGCCGCAGCCAGTAACTCTGGCCCACCATCGATCAGATCGAGCATGGACGCTGCCACCGCCGACAGATCGATCACCTCATCGCCCCGCAGGGCACCAACCCGTTCAACCCCACCATACCGATAGGTTAAGAGCTTCATGTGACCTCCGTATCACCCACACTTACGGCGTCATGACCGTAATCGGAACCGGTGTGAAGACCAGAATAAACGTCAAGAGACCAAGATACGCCAGCCAGCGCCATGGCCCCTCAAGCGGCGAAATCTCATTGCGCAACGGGCTACGCTGCTGACCGATCAGCGCGACCATAACCGCCCAGATGAACCAGCCCGACCAGAGAAATCCCAGTCCCAGCAAAGCAACTGCAACGATCATGCTCATAATCCGTGCCGCTCGTGCACCAAACAGAGCGAAAAAGATATGACCACCGTCGAGTTGCCCAGCCGGCAGCAGGTTCAGACCGGTCACCAGCAAACCGGCCCAACCGGCCAGGGCCACCGGATGGAGATAGACATCTTCGCCGCCTGAGGGCAGGAAGCGCCCGAAGATAAGAATCTTCATTGCGGCATACAGCAATGAATTGCCTTCGGTAAAACTGCCAGGGAGCGGCACTACCTGCTTCACTTCCGAGATGCTCAGCCCAATTGCCAGAACCGGAATGGCGACGACTAATCCGGCGAGTGGACCGGCAATACCGATTGCCAGCAGTGCCCGTCGATTCGGAACGAGGTCTTTAATCGCGATGAAGGCACCCATGGTGCCGAGTAAAAAGAACGGCATCGGGATAAAGAACGGATAACTGACGGCCACGCCCTCACGTCGGGCCACAATGAAATGGCCGAGTTCATGGGCAAGCAGGATTGCCAGCAACGACGCACTAAAACTCAGAGCGTAGCCCCAGTTGAAGACAATCTGACCGGTGCTTTCGATATATTCCTGCCCGCCGACCAGCATCGTCGAGGCAATCGTCAGCACAAAGAGCAAGACCGCTAACCAGAGTCGCGACGGCGGAGCCTTCGGCGGTGTCGGAATAAACAAAATCGCGGCCCCGATAGGATCGTGCTGAAAGAGTGGCGTATACCCAAGCGCCTGGGCACGGGCAACAATAGTATCGTGGGCTGCCTGCGCCTCCAGTAGTAACTGCCCTCGACAACGCACCGCCCGCTGATCACCGTTTGCCAGTTCTTCACTGGAATGCACCAGCATCACTTCGGCGGCCAATATGCGGAGTGCAGACGTAGGATCAAAGTCAAACATAGCGATGAGTCCTTTGCTGCGATGATGTCACTGTTCATCTTACCACAGACGCGCCTCAGCGCTGTTTGCCAGTTCGATGTAGAAGCCATTTTATTTGACAAGTCAGATGATCGCAACGATCCCGCACGTTGCCCCTACGACCGGTATGGTGACTGATGCAACGCTGGTGCAAAGATGCGGGCAGCACTGGCATAGCGGTGGGCACAGCATGGGGCGCAGGTGATTATCGTCTGAACTACACGCTGCTAGCATAGTAGGGCGAGGAGCATACCGGGTCATGGTACATTCCTGACCAACAGGGATGCCTCTGCAGGTGACGCAAAGTGGGATGCGCTGCGGCGCTGGGATGAACAGCGGCACGCCAGTTGTACTTTAACACAGAGAGTATGCCGGTGCCTGTCGTTGAGCAAGAGTTGGTATACATGCAGGTAACACTGGCGTGAAACACGATACTGCAACCTGGCATATTCCGGTGATGAAACAAAAAAACCGCTCTACCCATATCCGGGCAGAGCGGCGGATTGAGACCGGATGCGAGGTGAGTTACGAGTCAGAATGATTGACAACCGGAGGTTGCGAACGGTGCGACGGATGAGGTCGCACCCCCCACAATGACTGGAGATGCTGACGCGCACCGCCAGTGCGTCGATCCAGCAACATAATAAACCGACTTGCATTCGCCAGACCCAGACGCTCAACCAATGCTGCCCATCCTTCCTCGATCAACCGAGTCTCAGCTTGATTCATCGCATCTGCTCCTTAACTAACTGTAGATCAGCCTCAACCATCATCTGCACCAGTTCAGGGAACGTAGTGCGTGGTTGCCAGCCCAGTTTTTGGCGAGCCTTGCTGGCGTCACCGATCAGCAAATCGACTTCAGCCGGACGCATAAAGCGCTGATCGATCACCACATAATCGCGATAGTCAAGACCAACATAACCAAATGCCAGTTCACAAAACTCACGAACCGAATGGGTCTCACCGGTAGCGATCACGTAATCTTCTGGCTGATCCTGCTGCAACATCAGCCACATTGCCTCCACGTAATCGCCGGCAAACCCCCAATCCCGCCGCGCTTCAAGATTACCCAGGCGTAGTTCTTCATCGAGACCGAGTTTAATTCGCGCCACGCCATGAGAAATCTTGCGCGTCACAAATTCGAGACCACGACGCGGACTCTCGTGATTGAACAGAATGCCCGACGTAGCGTGCATGCCGTAGCTCTCACGATAGTTGACCGTGATCCAGTGACCATAGACCTTAGCCACCCCGTAGGGGCTTCGCGGATAAAAAGGTGTCGTCTCCTTCTGGGGCACCTCCACCACTTTGCCGAACATCTCACTGCTCGACGCCTGATAAAAGCGGATTTCGGGGTCAACAATCCGTACCGCATCAAGTAAGCGGGTCACACCCAGAGCGGTCGTTTCGCCGGTGAACACAGGTTGGGGCCACGATGTCTGCACAAACGACTGCGCAGCCAGATTGTACACCTCGTGTGGGCGATGCTCGCGCAGGATATGGATCAGCGACACTTCATCGAGCAGGTCGCCACTTACCAGCGTGATTTTGTCCTGAATATGCCTGATACGCTCGAAATTGACGGTGCTCGAGCGACGCACCATGCCGATCACCTCATACCCCCTGGCAAGGAGGAACTCGGCAAGGTAACTGCCATCTTGACCAGTAATACCGGTGATCAACGCACGCTTTGGAGCCATACTTTGTTATCCTCTCACGTTAGCAGCACAAAACCAGCACGAGCAAACGTTCTCGCACTGCGACAAACGGTGCTACTATACAATGAAACGAGTTGTGTGTCTGCTAAGTGAGTTACCATGTGCCTGTATGAACGAACCAATAGGACAACGGATTGCCCGCCTCCGCAATGAGTTGGGCTGGACTCAGCAAGAGCTTGCCGAACGGCTCGCCATTTCGCGAGTAGCAGTATCGCATATCGAGTTGGGGCTATCAGTGCCTGGAGAGCGTACCATTACGCTATTAGCCGGTTTATTTAAGCGCGAGCCGTTGCAGCTTGTTGCCGGTACCGATTACCCACCAGCGCGGGCCGAGCGCTTACCGTTTGTAACCTGTCGCTATACTGAAGTCGAACTACAACTTGCGCTGTTGGCCCGTGATTGTGAGTGGATTGCGGCAGTCGGGCCAATTGCGACCGGGCGAGCAACGGCCATCCTTGACGAATGGCGTATCCGGCTCGAACGTCTCACACAGGAGACAACCGACCGGCGCGAGCTAGACTTACTTGCCGCTGCTCGCCGCAATCTTGATCGATACTTATAACTCACCGCGAGCGGCTGCTACTGCCTTCTGCGCACCCTCAGCCAGCGTTGCCGCAGGGATCAACTTCGACTCGGCCAGCAGTGCCCGTCCGGCTTCTTCATTTGTCCCCACCAGCCGGGCCACCATCGGCACATCGGTTGGCACCTCTTCGAGCGCAGCAATAATCCCGCGTGCCACTTCGTCGACCCGCGTAATCCCACCAAAGATATTAAACAACACCGCCTTCACGTTTGGATCAGAGAGAATGATCTGTAAAGCGGCTTTGACCTTCTCTTTGCCGGCACCACCACCAATATCAAGGAAATTGGCCGGCTCGCCACCTGACAGCTTAATCACATCCATGGTGGCCATCGCCAGACCGGCACCATTGACCATGCAGCCAATGTTGCCATCGAGCTTAATATAGGTGATACCCGCTTCGCGGGCACGCCGCTCAGCTTCCGGCTCGGCAGAGGGATCGTGCAGGGCAGCCAGATCGGGATGGCGGAATAGCGCACTCTCATCGAGGAGAATTTTCGAGTCGAGGGCAAGCAGGCTGCCGTCGGCCTTGACAACCAACGGATTGATCTCCACCAGTGAGGCATCACACTCAACAAAAGCTCGATACAGAGCACTGGCAATTTGTGCGAACTGACGCGCTTGCTTGCCATCGTTTAAGCCAATGCGAAATGCCAGTTCCCGGGCCTGAAAATCGAGCAGACCCATCGTTGGATGGGCCGGAATCTTAATGATGGCGTCGGGGTTCGTCTTCGCTACTTCTTCAATTTCAACCCCACCTTCAGCCGAGGCAATCATCATCACGCGCTTGCTGCCGCGATCAAGGATGGCCGAAAGGTACAGCTCGCGCTTGTAGCTCACCGCTTCGGCAACCAATACCTTCTCCACCGTCAACCCCTTGATGTTCATGCCAAGAATCTGTCTGGCAACCTGCTCGGCCTCAGTTGGGGTTTGCGCCAGCTTTACACCACCAGCCTTACCACGTCCACCAACATGTACCTGGGCTTTCACCACGACCGGGCCGCCGATCTCTGCGGCGATGGTGCGTGCTTCCACCGGTGTAACCGCTACCCCGCCACCTGTCACCGGAATACCAAAACGGGCTAACAGGTCGCGAGCCTGATATTCATGCAACTTCATGCCAAATCTCCACTGCCCGCATCACGATCTTTTGGTAGAAGAGAACGCCTATACTCACGGGATATCTACCATATAACTGCCGGAATAGTATCACAGGGATCGGCGAGATGTCAAACATTTTGCCTGTGCAAACTATGTGCATGAGATTGATCTTTGCTTGATCTCATGAGTTGTTGAGATGTCGAAAGATGCGACAAAATTTTTGACACTTCAATGGTTCGTGAGGATTGTAATCCGATGCTCTTTCAACGTTGCCAAGCCACATGTTTTAAATGCACTGGCTATCCTGATGTGAGCCTGATTTCCTGTTGCCAACGCGATTACCACCACGGCATTACCAGCAGTGCGGAACGCCTTTCACCCATGATCACCAGCAGCGCCTGTTTTGTATTGACCACGGATGTCCAAAGCTACAACGGATTAGGACGAATTTACCATCCGCGACTATCTGTGGTTACCCCTCTTCATCAGGGATACGCGCGCCTTATCGACATTGCCTCTCTCCGTAAGACCACAATGCGCTACGTTCAAAGGAGGCTGGTGTGACAAAACACACCAGGTGCGGAAGCTATGCTCCCGCACCTCCAAACCGACGCTACATATCCGCTGTCTGTGCTTCCGCACTACGACGTGCTTTCCACCAGCGGCAACTGGCGCGCTTCGCCGGCGAGGAGTGTCTGCGCGGCTGCCGCTACAAAGCCGCGGAAGAGCGGGTGCGGTTTGCCGGGCCGGGACTGAAATTCGGGATGGAACTGACTGGCAACGTACCAGGGATGGTCGCGAAGTTCGATGATCTCGACCAACCGCTTATCGGGTGAGATACCACTGATCACCAGACCGGCAGCTTCGAGCACGCTGCGATAGCGATTGTTAAACTCAAACCGATGGCGATGGCGTTCTTCTACCCGGTCGCAGCCATAAGCGGCATGCGCTCGCGTCCCCGGTACCAAATCACATGGGTACAAACCCAGCCGCATGGTGCCACCCTTTTCGGTAATGTCGCGCTGATCGGGCATCAGATCAATCACCGGATGGGCAGTCTGGGGGTTGAATTCGGTGCTGTTGACGTCGTGGGTGCCGAGGACATGGCGGGCAAAGGCGATGGTGGCGCATTGCATCCCCAGACAAAGACCCAGATAGGGGATGCCGTGAATCCGGGCGTAGTCAGCAGCCGCAATCTTGCCTTCGATCCCTCGTTCGCCGAAACCACCCGGCACCAGTATCCCATACACTCCCGACAGCAAGCGCGCCGGCCCTTCCCGTTCCACTTCCTCGGCGGCAATCCAACGAATGTCAATATCAATCGATTGTTCGAGACCGGCGTGGTGCAGTGCCTCAACGACACTGATATAGGCATCGTGCAGCTCGACATATTTGCCGACCAGTGCGATTGGCACCCGCCGCTTTTCCTGACGGATGCGGGCAACGAGTGCGCGCCACTCTTCGAGATCGGGCGGGGTAGCCGGTAACCCTAACCGTTCGACCAGATAATCGCCTAATCCCATATCTTCCAGCACCAGTGGTACTTCGTAGATCGAGTCGACCGTCGGCACCGGAATGACAGCCCGCACGTCCACGTCGGCGAAGAAGGCAATCTTCTCGCGAATCTCATCGTCAATCGGACGGTCGGCCCGGCAGAGGATGATGTCGGCGCTAATTCCAACGTTGCGCAGCGCCATCACCGAGTGTTGGGTCGGTTTTGTCTTAAGTTCGCCAGTGCTGATATGTGGCAGTAGCGTTACGTGAATGTAAAGGATATTGTCGCGCCCGACATCCTTACGCATTTGGCGGATGGCTTCCAGAAACGGCAGGCTTTCAATGTCGCCAACTGTACCACCAATTTCGACAATCACTACATCGGCCTGACTGCTCCTGGCCAGTGACCCAATCCGCGACTTGATCTCGTTGGTGATATGCGGAATAACCTGAATCGTTCCGCCAAGGTAATCACCCCGCCGCTCTTTCGCGATAACCGCCGAGTAGATCTGACCGGTGGTGACGTTGCTCAGCCGACTGAGATTGACATCGATGAATCGTTCATAGTGACCTAAATCGAGATCGGTTTCAGCTCCATCAGCCGTGACAAAGACCTCACCATGCTGATACGGTGACATCGTACCCGGATCGACATTCAGGTACGGATCGAGCTTCATAACCGAAACTGAAAGGCCACGACTCTTCAGCAGGCGGCCAATGGAGGCGACACCAATGCCCTTCCCCACGGATGAAACCACACCACCTGTCACAAAAATGTACTTTGTCATAGAGCAGTACTCCCCGTCTTAAAGATTTGTGGGTCGGTCAACCTTCGGGTTGAACCGACCCACACCGGTACTCGTTTCACTTGTATCCAGGACGATTGCATGCTTCACAATCGTTGCTTAGTGATGATACGAACGGTCAAATATGTCCCTGATCAAGACAGCGTTTTTCACCTCAATCGCTTAGTATACCACAAACAAAACCCGTTCGTTAGCCATTCACCGGTCGTAAAATGACAATCCGCGTCTGTTCTTCGTCAGCCGGTAGTGCGTTGGCATTGATCACAAACTTGTCTTCAGCCGTATACTCTTTCAATCCCATTTCACTGATGAACTTCTCCAAGGGCGCCAGGGGAGGATCGAAATTTGTTTGCCCCATCGCATAGTGCATCGGTATCACAAACCGTGGTTCAATCTGGCTGATCACATTACTGGCAAGTGCTGGCCCAATCGTCTCACCACCCCCCACCGGCACAAACAGGACATCAACATTGGAGCCGATCTCTTCGAGCTGACCGGTTGTCAACTCATGACCAAGATCGCCCAAGTGACAAAAGACCAGATCGTCCAGATGGATGATGTAGACCGTATTAAACCCACGTTCGGCACCTTTTACCTGATCGTGGAAGGTACGCACACCGGTGATCAGGACACCACCGATTTCGTACTCGCCAGGACCATCAACCACGAACACGCGCTCGCGCAACGGGCGGATAGCGGCAGCATTATCGTGATCGGGATGGTGATGGCTGACGGTCACAATGGTTGCGGTGGGTCGGCCAATATCGAGGCCGATTGAGCGATGGTAGGGATCGCAGACGATAGTGCCATCACGACCGCGTAATCGAAAACAGGAATGACCGAGAAACTGTACTTCTGCCATAAAGATAAATCCTTACCGTCCTGGTATCCTTTTCACTCACAGTATTCTACTCAAACAGCGACCTTTGCTCAAATAACGTCATTGCAACTGCAAGCGAAGTAATCCTGCACATTGCCCCTGCAATCAGGTTCACGGTACGCTGAAAGGTACGCTTATCACAATTCTTGCCGGTCAAGGGGTACTCGCTCGCGCCGTGCGTGTATGAGCATGTCAGGACAATCACGACCTGTTCAATAGGGTTCCTCATCATCGATGTCGTCAGCAGGATGCGCTTCTCGCCAGAGGCGCAGGAGCAGTGGACGCACCAGATCGCTCGCAAAACCCCGACGCAGCAAATATCCACCCAGTCGGCGTTGGAACGTCAGCCAGTCAGTATGCCTGAGGTAACGCGCTAACACAGCACGAGCTGCCTGCTCTGCCCGCAACGCTTCCCCAAGTTCGTCTTTCTCGCCGGATAGTGCATCCTCGATCAACTCGGGTGCAATCCCTTTCTGGCGTAGTTCTGCGCGCAAAGCCCGTTCACCTCGATAGCGCAGTGTACGCCGGTTTGCGACCCAACGCTCGGCGAAGTCGGCATCATTGAGCAGGCCTAATTCCTGTAACCGGGCAACGACCTGTTGACAGATCGCTTCGCGAAAGCCTTTGCGTTGCAAATAGCGATAGATTTCATTGACGGAACGTGGTCGTCGTTCAAGCTGGCGCAGGGCCTTTTGCATCGCCTGATCAGCCTCTTCACAAGCAACGAGCTGTTGCCAGCCGTGATCGTCGAGATGCACGCCAACCGCCAGGCGCATACGGGTGAGAGTATTGAGGCTAATCCCAATCGCAAACTCACCGTCGATAAAGATATTCACACGCTGCGCGTCGTTCGTTTGTTGCCGAATTGCAGTGATTGTTCCAGCAGGCATACGATACAGTCAGAATTGGCGCACGAGACGGACACCGCCACTACGACGCAGAGGTTCGCCAGCCAGATGCTTCCCCTTGTGCGCCCGACACCGCCCATGTCGTGTCATTTGGCTAAAATACGTCAATCCCGTTTTACATGTTCTGCACAACGTCGGTTTCTACAGGAGAATGAACCTGTTACCGAACAAGTGTACTATATTTCAGGTGCAAACGCAAGCAGCGTATGGGTTGTTTAAGGACATGCATAGATGCCAGGGGAGTTTCGTGTTAACCCGTCGGGTCATGCGGGCTGAAGCCCTGCCTGACAGCGTGGAAGCCCCGTTGGGGCTGGATGCATTCCCCATCCCGCCGGCAGGCTAGCCCCGTAGGGGCTTCAATGACTTGAGGCAGGGTTTTAACCCGCCGACTTCACCCCCGCCGGCAGGCCAACCCTGCCGGCCTGCCACGACGTGAAGCGGGGTTTTTAATCTACTGGCCTCTTGGGATGCAACAGGTCTAGCCGGTGGCCTGGCGACGCTTTAATTCGTAACGAATGAGACCGGCTACGCTCATCTGTGTCCAACTGCGCGCCACTACGCCAGCCGGGCCGTCTGGAGGGTAAGGGACCCAACGGGCTGCCAGTGCGGCAACGTCGGGATCGCCATCGGCGAGTGCCCGTTCAACCAGATCAACCAGTTCATCCAGCCGATGAGCTGCCCGATCAAGCTGATAAGTAACGTCATCGTGTGGCCCGTAGTGTGTGAGATAGATCCGTGGCAGGTTGAGGGTTCGCAACATGGCAATTGTCGAGCGATGGGCTTCGAGATTGTAGGCAGGAACTGGCGTAACCGGAAACGCCAATCCCCAGCGATCCATTGCCAGGCCAGCCGCATCACCGATAAACAGACCACCACTCTTGTGGTCAAGGTACGAGAGGTGATCAGGTGAATGACCCGGCGTCGCAATCGCCGTAAGGATTATGTCTCGCCCCAGATCAAGGTGCAGGTGCTCGGCAGGCCGAATCCTTTCGGCAGCGATGGGTAACATCTCGCCGTGCAATGGCCACGCCTCTTCGCCAACAGCACGGCGGACGCTGGCCATGAGTTTGGCGGGATTCGCCAGGTGTTCAGCCATACTGCTGTGGATGTAGACGACAGCGTTCGGTAATGCCTCAGCCAGGTGTCCCGCACCACCGGCGTGATCCATATGAATGTGTGTGCAGAGGATGTGGCGGACAGCTTCCCGCTCGATACCGAGTGCTTCCAGACCGGCCAGTGTTTGCGGCACAGTAAGCGCCGTTCCGGTCTCGATCAGCGCAATCTCTTCTCCCCGCACCACATACGTCACGCCAACTCCGGGCAGGCCGAGCAATTCGTGGTCAATAGCCCAGATGTGATGATCTACCGCGAAAACTTCCATCCCTCACCTTCGCTCGTTGCACAATAAAACGAACACCCCTCGCCCTGGCAGGCGATTAGGAAACAGGACTACATGCAGAAAGCCAGATCAATATTGACCGACCCTGACTAATTCCGCCGCCGTCGGCGCCGCCTACCGGCACTGTTGCCGGCGGGTGGCGTCGCTTTTTCCGCTGCATCCCTGGCCGGTGTTGCTTTGGAAGCGGTTGCCGGTTGCTGTGATGCCGACGTTTTGGCCGGTTTGGTGGCAGCTTCTGCTTTGGCTTTCATCGGCTGATCATTACGGCGGTTTGGCCGTGATTTGGGTGTTGGCTTCTGTTCTGTATCCCGCTTTGATTCTACAGGCGGCGGTAACACCGATGCAGGAGGTAACACCGGTGCAGGAGGTGGAGATGGCAGCACATCTTCATCTTCCAGCAGGCTGAGATCATCACTCCAGTCAAACGCATCAATCTCATCGCGCAGCATGCGGCGCTCGCCACGATCAGGTTTAGCGGGTGAGACCGGTGTAATTCCCTCGGCAGCTCGTGCGCGTGCCAGTGCTGCTACCTGCTCAGTTGCCAGCGTAATCTGGCTCAAATCGTAGGTCTCAATCATTCCACTGCTGGCCAGTTGTACCAGAACCTGTTGCTTCAAAACATTCTGGCCAATCACCTCACCCGGCCCATCGGGGGTCATGACCCAACTCCCACGTTTGGGCAATTGTGCACGCATCTCAAGATACTGTTCATGCTCATACGACAGACAACACAGCAGACGGCCACAAACGCCACTGATCTTACTGGGGTTGAGTGGCAGGTCTTGATCCTTGGCCATCTTGATGGTCACCCGGGCATAATCAGGCAGAAACGAGGTGCAGCACAGGATACGACCGCACGGCCCGATGCCGCCGAGCATTTTTGCCTCATCGCGCGGCCCGATCTGTCGTAACTCAATGCGCGTCTTGAAGGTACGGGCCAGATCACGCACAAGCTGACGAAAATCGACGCGCTGGTCAGCAGTGAAATAGAACGTCAAACGCGAGCCGTCGAATGAATATTCGGCTTTCACCAGCTTCATCGGTAAGCCATGCTCTTGCACCTTTTCGGCACAGCGAGCCAGCGCTTCGGCGTGATACTGCTGCAATTCAGCCATGCGCATCAAATCGCTCGCCTCGGCACGCCGCACAACCGGCTTTAGCTCACCGACAATCTCATCATCGCCAACTTCGCGCCGTTCAAAGGCAACTTTGGCCAGTTCAAAGCCACGTACCGTTTCAACAATGACCTGATCGCCAACGCGCAGCTCAAGGTCTCGTGGATCGAAATAGTAAATCTTGCCACTATCTTTGAAGCGAATGCCAACTACGACAGGCATAGGTTGTCTTTCTTACACGATATGCAATCCCTCAAGGGAATGATATTCCTTATGAACTGGTGTACGCTATTGTTTGCAATCCACCCGGCTTAGGTCGTGTCCCGAGCACCTTAAACGCGCGGACACGCTGTTGTTTGCCCTTCAACTGCAATTCTCCCATCTCTTGCAGTTCAAACTCGCTACTCACCAGACGGGCCGTGTCTTCGCCGATAAAGACCGTCCCTGGTTCGGCTGCCGACTCTAACCGCGATGCGGTATTTACCGTATCGCCGATGGCGGTATATTCCAGGCGGTGGCGCGTACCGAAAAAGCCGGTGAAGGCGGGGCCAGTGTTCACACCGATCCGAATGGTAAAGACTTTATCTGGATCGAGCCGACTTACCAGCCGTTGTTGAGCTTGCTGCATCTCAACAGCGGCTGCCACTGCCCGCACGGCGTGCTGTTCATCGAGTGGGTCTTCCGGTAAGCGTGGTGCTCCGAACACGGCCATAATCCCATCACCAATGTATTTATCAACGGTGCCATTGTACCGGAAAATGACATCGGTCATTTCGTGCAGGTATTCATTGAGCAAATCCTGCACCTCACGTGGTGAAAGCCGTTCGGAGAGCGAGGTGAAGCCCTTCACATCGGCAAACAATACGGTGACGATTTGTTCCTGCGCCTCCCAGAGTTTACCGTGCTGAGCCACATAACGCGCCAGCGCCTGAGCGACATTTGGTGACAGGAATCGCTCAAGGTTTTGCCGCACCTGACCCTGGATGCGTAGTTCTTCCGTGAGACGTGCCCGTTCAATCGCCACCGCAGCCAGATTGGCAATTGCTACCACAATATCCCGGTCGCGCACCGAAAATTGTTCTCGGCCCGGCGAGTCAAGCAGGATAACGCCAATCGCGCCGCCTTGCGTCATCAGCGGTGCGCAGATAGCCGAACGAATATTTGCGGCAATGATGCTCTTTGAGCCGGCAAACTCGATACGGGCATCGTGAGTCAAGACAGCTTCGCCACGCTCAATGGCTTTACGAACGATGCTCCCGGCGATGGCTACATCACCCAAGCCGGGGGGATAGATGACGCGCGGAACCAGTTCATCACCTTTGCGCAAGAGCAGAAAACCGCGTTGGGCCGGAACCAGACGGATAATCTCCTCCATCACCAGATCGAGCAGTTCGCGATAGTCGAGCGCCTGGTTGACCCGCATACTGATCTGGTAGAACGCTTGCAGATCGGACGGCAGTAACTGCAACTCGTGGGCTGCGACAACCTGAGATTCTGAGGCAACCGGAAAATAACGATTGTCATCCAGGACAACACTTTGCGCTGCCCGGTCTTCGTAGACCAGCTCGAACGGACCAACACCAATCACATCGCCATCGTTGAGCTGTTCTTCTTTGACCCGTAGTCGGTTAACAGTTACACCGTTGCGGCTATTGAGATCGATGATCCATGCGCGCCGGCCCCGTAATTCAATTCGTGCATGCTTGCGCGAGACAATCGCGTGGTTGAGCACAATCTCGTTGTCAAGCTGGCGTCCAATCGTCAGACCGCGCTCGGTAATCGGGAAGGTATGCTGTTCGCCATGAATGGTGACCGTAATCCGTGCCATGCTTCTTCTCTCCTGTACCCGTTACTTGCCAACTGTTGGCGGTCACCGTTCGTTCCTCGTTGCTCTCTGGCCTGCGCGTATATTCTCCTCTTGCCACGAAGTCGGCTGCCTGCTGTACGAACTCACCTTCAAAAGCCTGAAAACAGCAACGAAAGTGACAGGATATACGCTGAGTAAAAATGGTTTACGGTTTGATCTGAAACCGTCCCAAAGCCGAGAGGGCACTGCTGACAAAAGAGCGTTACATTATCGCCGATCTTTTGCGGCTAGATTGCGCATAGTTTTGCAGAGAAAGCGGCAATTGGTGAAGCACGGGTTTTCGCAAAGGTGCAGTACCCCCCTATTGCGCAGAGGTCTCAACATCACCCCAAATCATCTCAGCAATGTGCGCCGGAACAGTAATCGATAAACCCGGTCGCTGAAGGGTGACCCCGATTGCCGCCGTATTATCGGCAACGGTAAAGATAGCTCCCGGTACCAGCCCATTCGCCTCAAGGAAGGAGACAATCGGCGTTTCTTCTTCGGCCTCTTCTGCAATCCGCCGTATTCTGAACTGTTGCCCGGGTTGGACTGTATCCATGCGGGTATTCCCGGTATACACTTCATTTTGTCCTGGAATAGGATTACCATGTGGACAGGTCGTTGCATGGCCGACCAGCGCCATAATCCGCTCTTCCATCACCGGCGAAAGGGCATGTTCCAAACGAACGGCTTCCTCGTGAATCAGATGCCAGGGCAATCCCATGACATCAACGAGGAAACGCTCCAGGATTCGGTGACGACGCACCATTGCTTCGGCCAACTGAAAACCCGTTGCGGTGAGTGTAATCTCGCCATGGGCGTTGCGTTCGATCAAACCCTTTTCAAGCAAACGAGAAACAATATGGGTTACGGTAGGTGGCTGTACCTTCATCCAACGCGCCAGACGGGCTGCAATAACCGGTTCGTTACGGGATGCCAGATAATAGATAACCTCAAGATATTCGCGCTCTTTGGCCGTCGGTTCACTACCGCTACTGGTGTGACGGCGCCGTAAGGTTGTGGTAGAATGCGAAGTATTCACTCCTGCCTCCTTTTCGTCAGCAGTGTTGCTGGTGGGTTGCAACAAGATGAACGTATGCTAACCCTCATTATAGCAGACGGCAAGAGTGTGCGACAGATGGTATACTGATGATCGTTCCGCCGAACATACATGTGAAGTTAAGGAGTGTCAACGATGAGTTCAGGAAAGACACTGGTTGAGTTGATCCGCGAGAAGACGGGGGTTAGCGCCGAACAGGCTCAACAAGTCGTAGACGTGGTCACCGGTTTTCTCAAGGAGAAGTTGCCGGAACCGATTGCAGCCCAAGTTGATCAGGTGTTGAAAGGTGACATCAGCGCCCTTGCCGATCAGATCGATGCAGCCAAAACGATGCTGGGCAGCCTGTTTGGGGGCAAGAAAGACGAATAGCGCTCTCATCGTCTGTTGTCGCCGGCAATCCTGACTGCATATCGATAATGCCTTTGCCCGTGTTACAGTAAAAAACACTGTTCACTACCCATCTCAGCTCCCTGGTAACCTCGTTTTAGCTATCATTGAGGTGTACTCATGATTGTCGGCGGTGTATTGTTGCTTGTGCTGGCCGTCATCTTCTTTTTTGTTGCGCGGGCCAATGCCGGCAAGTTGCAAGCCCTGAATGCGGTTGACACCTACGATACGGCCACCCTGTCGGCAATTCACCGCCGGATCACAACAGCGCTGGGGGCACATGATTTTGCCCAACCCTGCGAAGTGATGGGATTGATCGAATGTGCCACGCCACTCACCGGTCCCGTTTCAGGACAGGCGCTGGTTGCGTATCTGTACACGACTCATCGGGAATATGAGGAACGGATCACTACCCAGGAGAGCGGACGGAGCACAACCCGTATCGAACGCCGGAGTGAGCAGCTCGAACAGAACGAGCGGCGCGTGCCGTTTACCATTCGTGACGACACCGGTCAAGTGCTGGTTGTCCCCGATGGCGCTAAGATTGATCTGATTGAAACCGCGAATCGCTTTCTTGAAACACCCCAACCGTGGACAGGCGCAACCCGCACACTCGGTCAACGTCAGTTTGAGCGTGGTCTGGAAGTAGGGATACGTGTCTTCGTTTCTGGTACAGCAATCGATCAGAACGGTCAGGTCGTGATTGCCCGCCATCCGACCAACAGTAAGCAGACCTTTATTATCAGCCGCAAAAGTGAACACGAACTGGCCAACTCCGCTGCGACCTGGGCACGGAATATGCGCTACGCTGCCATTGCCAGCGGGGTGATTGGACTGGCGCTTGTGGTCGGCGGTGTCTTGGTGAGTGGGTGAGTGTAGGGCAGGGATCGCATCGGGTTGTGCATTCCCCGCCAGAGTTGTGTCACATCTTGACAAGCCCTCACCCCTGTCCCCCGCTGGAGTTGGGAGAACGCCCGATCAGAGTGATGCAGCAGAGCGTGCTATGCCTGGCAGTAAGCGAGCTGGAGGCTCGCGATCCCAGGGCGCGACCGGTACTTGCGCACCGTACTGGAGCGCTCAAGGGTACAACGTGAGCGTGATGGTAGATAGCGTACCACAACTTCTCTAAAACCAGATTTGATCGTATTGCAGTTCAGACCACGGGAACGCTGTTCAATAAACCACGGTCAAACCTTATCATTCACCTTTCAGCCAGTAAGCCTGGCAATCAGCCATCTACAGGGCCGGGATGGCTCATAGCTGCACGGAGCAACATACTGGGAGGGCGGAAGCAGATGTTCCGCCCTCCCAGAAGTCGCGCACGTGCAGTGCCGCCTATTCTCTAAGGCGATACTAACCGTCTAGCTGCACCGTTGCCCGGGCCGTACCGGCGCGCTGGGAACGGGCAACCACCGAGACGCTGCTGCCCGCCGGTGCACGTACCGTCCAGGTCAGGCGCCGCAGATGATCGGTTGGGAAACTCCCTCCCCACAACGCGCGCTTGTTCGCCCGCCCTTCCAGTTGGCCGATCTCCTGGCGCCGTTCACCGCTCACGATCTCACCGCCTTCAGGAAGCAACACTTCGACCTCAATTGGCTGCACTGCTTTTACTTCTAAAGCCTTGCGGCTGCCATACGTCGGCAGATAGCCGCTGTTGACCACGACTGCCTGCAAGCGGTAGAGATCACCGCCTAGCGCTTCGGCCTGCACGTGGCGCAATTCGAGCCGTGGGCCGGTCTGAGCAAAGGCCAGGACAAAGCGTGTATTGGGTTCCAGCGTTCGTAGCAGAAATTGTTCGGGCGGATTGCCAAACGTGCGGCGCTCGATCCATCCCCCAATTTCGACCGGGCCAAGCTGCGGATGATTGAACGGTCGCCAGTTGACAAAACCGGCGCCGCCAAGCTGTTCATCATTCCAGCGCAAGAGCTTGAGATCGTCCTCTTCGGGATGATCGCGGAACCATTCGATGAAATCACGATCCTTAATGCCGGCCTCGCCGATCATATCCCACAACTCGACGGTAAAGGCGAAGATGCCAAGCTGTTCGTAGGCCCAATCATCGAAAGCGCCGCGCATGACTTCACGCGGGTGATAACGAAAGCCGTGATAAACCGAGACGTGTTTGTAGCCGGTGATCTCCTGGCCGCGATTCCCCAGCTCTTTGTACGTCCAGAGATCATCAATCGGCATCTGATCGTCGGGTTTATCGGAATAGGGGCGGAGAATAGCACCGGAATAGGTGTGGTATGAGATGGCCCCACTAACGTTCAGATGGGAGGTGAGAAACTCAACCGCCGCCCGAATCTCCGGCTCAGAGGTTGGATACGGGCCAGCACCACGCTGTACCCCTTCCGGTGCCCAGATGTAGGGAAAATTGCGATTAAAATCCAGCCCCTGGGCCGGTGGTGCAATCTTGACCTCGTAGCCATCAAAATTGCGAATCAATCCCTCGGTATAGACCCGGTAGTACGTGCCACCGCGCTCGTCGGGAGCACGCCGCCGCATCAGCCGCGGATCGCGCTCACTCACCTTCCAGCCCCCATCGGGATCGACCACGCGCATCTGCAAGATCAAACCATCGCCATCAATATCAGCCGGGTAGAGACCGTCCCGGTCGTCGGTGAATGGGTAACGCCGGGTACCTGAGCGCACATAGACCGGTGAGGTGAGCGCCTGTTCCATGCCATCGGGGTTGAGGCATGGCACGATATACAATGCACGTTCATCGAGCAAAGCAGTCAGGTTAGGATCGTGACCGTAGCCGGTCAGCACAGTCTGAATAACGTGCAGCGCCCCCATACAACCGGTCACTTCGGTCGCATGGATGTTGGCATCAAGCCAGAAAGCCGGTTTTTCGTCATCGGCTCCGGTAGCCTGATTGGTCAACGTCAGCAACCAGATCGAACGTCCCTCGTAGCTGGTACCGATGCTACGCAGAGAACAAAGGTGAGGATACTCTTCGGCCCAGGCTTTCAATGCGGCTTCAACTTCGTGTGGACGGTAATAGCGCGTGAAATCAATTGCGGGCATAAGACAATCCTTGCTTTGTCAAACATTCTTCGTCATAATAATACCACAAATGGCCCGTCATACATAACAGAAAGCATATGGTATACTTCTAACAATCAGCATGGAGGCAACGGAGTCGCCAATGCGTGTGCGGTACAGTGCTCGAACGGATGTTGGGCAGCGACGGGAAGTAAATCAAGATGCATACGGCAGTGCCGAGATCGATCAGGGCACACTGCTCGTAGTCTGCGACGGGATGGGGGGGCACCTGGCCGGCGAGGTTGCCAGCAGGCTAGCCGTGGAAACGATCATTACCTCATTTCGGGCTGACAATGACCCCGCAGAAGGATTGCGCCAGGCTCTCATCAGCGCCAACCAGCGCGTATATCAAGAGGGCCGTGGCACGATGGGCACCACGGCGGTAGCCGCCTTTTTCTGGCATAACATGCTCTACGTTGCCAATGTCGGTGATAGCCGGGCCTATCTGGTGCGCGAAGGGCTTATCCGCCAACTGACCAACGATCACTCATTGATTGGCGATCAGGTTGCCGCCGGTTTACTCACACCTGAACAGGCACGCACATCAACCATCCGCAACATTATTACCCGCGCCATTGGTCATCAGTCCCATGTCGAGGTTGATATTTTCCGTGAGCCACTGTTGCCGGGTGATACGGTTGTTCTTTCCACCGATGGGATGCACGGTTTACTAACCGATGAAGAGATTGCGGCCATTGCCAGCATGCATCCGCTCGATGTCGCGAGTCGACGTCTGGTCGATGAGGCGAATGCACGCGGTGGGCCGGATAACATTACCGTCGTCGTGGCTCAGGTTGATGGCCTTGAACCAATCGGGTATGACACGCCGGCAGAGACGGTGACATCGCCATCGGCACCGGTTTCGCCGCCGATGGCCCGTCCGCTTTCGCGAACCGGTCTGATCACGAGCATCCTGATCCTTGTGTTGCTGGTCGGGCTGGCAACGTCGCTACTGGTCACCAATGAACCTTCGCTCCCACCTCTGCTCAGTTCGCCAACGCTTGCCGCTACCGCCACCCTGCCACCGACGACAACAACACCCCTGCCACGGCCCACCGAGACACCCTGATGAATGGGAAGCGGATAGATCGTAGCCTTCGCATGCCATCCAACGCAATATGCCCATACAGCGTATGGCAGGGAATCATCTCGCAGAGTGCTATACACCTGGATTTGTTTTATTCAGGTGATTGCCCTGAAGGAACAGAGATGGTACAATAGCGTTGAACATTTGTTTGTATTATTGGCCTGGCACTCAGTAACGACTCTTCATCAGACACCAGTAGAACTTCGGGAATACAGCTCAATGGTGTAATATGCCCATTCGTCTCCTCGATGAAACCATTGCCGCGCAAATCGCTGCCGGCGAAGTAGTTGAACGACCGGCGTCAGTCGTCAAAGAGTTGCTCGAAAATGCCATCGACGCCGGTGCGCAACGGATCGTGATCGAGGTACGGGGTGGCGGATTGCGCGAGATTCGCGTGCAAGACGATGGCTGTGGTATTCCGGCTGACGAAATTGAACTGGCCTTTGCCCGCCACGCAACCAGCAAATTGCAATCTGCTGACGATTTGTGGGCTATTCGGACACTGGGGTTCCGCGGCGAAGCCCTGCCCAGCATCGCCAGCGTTGCTCAGGTCATCTGTATCTCGCGGGTTGCCGATGCTGAACTCGGTGTTGAGTTGCGGATTGCCGGTGGTGAAGTTCAATCCCGATTGCCGTGCGGTTGTCCGGTTGGTACGACGATCACGGTACGCAACCTCTTTTACAACACGCCAGTCCGGCGGGAATACCTCCGTTCTGAAGCGACGGAAACCGGAGCCATCAGCGCAATTGTCCAACAATACGCACTGGCTTACCCGGAAGTGAGCTTTAGTTTGTTGATCGATGGCCGTATGGCCTTACAGACCAGTGGTGATGGCGATCTCCGGACGGTGGTCGTCGAGCTGTACGGCCTCGAAGTTGGGCGAGCACTATTGCCGGTACAGGCAGAAGCTGGCGTAGACGAAACATGGGTCGCGGTCAATGGTCTGATTTCGCCACCTGAATTAACGCGCAGTTCACGGAATTATCTTTCGCTCTTTGCCAACCGCCGTGCGCTGCAACCGCGGGGGGCACTGGCTGCGGTGGTCGAGAATGCGTACCATACGATGCTGATGAAGGGACGGTTTCCGATTGCCATCCTCGATGTGCGCGTCCATCCAGCCGCCATCGATGTCAATGTCCATCCTACCAAGAGTGAAGTGAAGTTTCGCTACGCTGCTCACGTTCACAGTGTCCTAGGACGTGCCATTCGTGACGCTTTGCTGCGCGGCGCCGATATTCCAACCTGGGATGCCCCTGATCCGGCAACGGCCCAGCGACGCTTTGAGTTACGTCGGCTGGGTCAGGTAGCAACCACACCCTCCTCTGGCTGGAGTGTTGGAGCCTCGGCGTGGGATCGTGAACGCTCGCGCTGGGATGTCGGTTCGCCGGCAACTGCGCTGAACACGCCCCTTCCCATTGTGCCCGAAGCACCACAGTCACCGCCATCGCCAACGCTTGTGCCCGAACCTGCCCGGCAAACCCCAGGCGAGCCGATAACTCCAGCAGTTCCGGCAGCGGCACCCTCGGCACTACCCCCGTTACGGGTAGTTGGGCAGGTCGGCCTGACCTACATCGTGGCTGAAGCTCCCGAAGGGATGTATCTGATCGACCAGCACGCAGCCCACGAACGCATCACCTACGAGAAATTGATGAATCAGTATGCCCAACACGCGGTTGAGTCGCAGCAGTTGTTGATTCCACAGGCGGTTGAGGTTAGCCCGGAAGCAAGTGCCTTGTTGTTGGGTAATGCAGAGCGGCTGGCAGAATGGGGCTTTGTCCTCGAACCGTGGGGCACCGGTGTGCTGGTTCGCGCCATCCCGGCCACCTTACCGACCGATGAACTGACGCAAGCTATCCACGAGATAGCCGAAAAGCTGGCCGGACGTGGGGGCAGTGATCCGCTGGAATGGCGTGAAGCGATGTTGATTACGCTGGCCTGTCACACCTCAGTCCGCGCCGGACAGCCACTTTCCCACGAAGAGATGCGGCAATTGTTGCGACAACTTGAACAGTGTGTCAGTCCGCGTACCTGCCCCCACGGTCGTCCGACGATGATCTTGATGACACCGGCTCAGCTCGAACGCCAGTTTGGGCGACGGGTATAGCCCGGCCTGAAGGCACAACGCCGCAACGGAGCAGTCTCTGCCGGCAGGCAGTGAGCTGCATTTGGGGCTGTATAGTGGTTGGCTCCATGCCAGAGACGTTAATCCGATGGCTGGGTTGCCTTATGCCTGGTTTAATCAGAGGCATGGCATGCTATCTACGCCTTGAGCGCTCCATCGTAGAGCCTAAGCGCTGGTCTCCCCTGAGAGCGCGAGCCGCGACGTGCTATACCTCTTCGCGTGGCGACTTGTGTGCACAAACACCGTTCTTCCCTGGGAGCGCGAGTCTCCGGCTTGCTCACGACCTGAACCAGATTGCAACAGCGGAAGCCATCCATCACCAGTGGTTCCCGCCTCTGCAGGCCGGGTATACCAAATCTTGCTCTACAATGTGCATTGTTCAGGTGTGATCATCGTGCTGAAGCGTTACCAGGTGCACCAACTGCGAGTCGCTGGTGGGTTGTTGTTGGCGTAGTCGTAGGGATACGGCATGCCGTACCCCTACGACCCGCGCGCATCATTCAGGTGTGGTATCAGGTTCATAACCGACTCGTGGGTCATGACTTCTCTGATAGACAGAACATGCGAACGCATGCAGAAATAAAGCCTGGAGATGAACTGAACGCCCTCGCCCCAGCCCCTCTCCTGCGCAGCAAAAGAAGAGAGAGTAGACATTGTGTTCGATCATATTTTCTGTCCGTCCCCGATGGCGAGCTAGAGTGAGGGCGTAACGCGGCACCCTGTTCGACACAACACCACTGTCACTTGCTCACCACCCATCACCCCGGCGTTGCCCCTGCGCCTGACAGCCTGTGAACCAGTTCGTGCACCGATGGCAGCAATTTAGTTGGTAGCACATCTGACAGCGTGCCGGCACGGGCATAACAATCTGCACGATGCCAGGATTGCTGCCATCTTCTCCACTCACTCGCTCTTCGTTGCGCGCCGGAAATCGCGCACCAGCAGCCGTAAGCGACGCTGTCCGTTCCATTCATCAACTGCCAACTGGTACGCCAGATCGATGTTTGGATGACGACGAAGCGCATCCGCGAAGCGACCAAAGTGAAAACCGATAGCCTCGAACGAGGTCTGACCGACACGCACACGCATCCGCAGATGATTGCCATCAGTTGTCGGTTGCGGATCGATGACTGTAACATTGGGGGTCATGAACACAGGCTGCGGATTACCCTGTCCAAACGGTTCGAGCTGGCACAGGGTAGCGTATAGATCCCACGATAAATCACTTAATGGCACAGTGGCATCGATCAACAATCGTGGTACGAGCTGTTCGGCTGACAGATGCTGGCTCCCCAGGGCCAGTAACCGCTGTTCGAGCGCCGTAATCTGGTTCGTGGAAATCGTAAAACCGGCAGCCGCAGCATGTCCACCATAACGGACAAAGAGATCGGCACATTGATCGAACAGATCGATGATACTAAACCCGGGGATCGAGCGCGCTGATCCACGTGATGTCTCCTCGCCTTGCTCGATCACAATTACCGGACGATGATAGGTCTCAACCAAACGGGCGGCGACCAATCCGATAACACCCGCGTTAAAACCGGGGTGCGAGACGACAATCAGCGGATGTTCGGTGCGACCACTCTGCATCACCATGGTTTCTGCCATGGCATATAATTGCCGGGTCAATGCCTGCCGCTCACGATTGGTGGTATTCAATTCGGCAGCCAGCAGATCGGCTTTCATTCGCTCATCAGCCAGGAGCAGCTCATACGCACGACGCGCATCGGCTAAGCGACCGGCTGCGTTGAGGCGCGGTGCCAGAGCGAACGCAATTGCGCCGCTGTCGATCATACCCGGCGACAGGCCGGCAGCCGCCACCAATGCCAGGACACCAGGACGCGAACTTTCATTGAGCGCAATCAAGCCGGCCCGTACCAACACCCGATTCTCGTCGTGGAGTGGACCCATATCGGCGACAGTGCCTAGCGCAACCAGATCGAGCAGATCACGTCCACGTAAACCGGCTGGCCGCTTACCGTAGCGTGCCAGTGCCTGCACGACTTTGAAGGCAATCCCGACCCCAACCAGACCTTTGAATGGATAGGCACAGTCGGGCTGGCGTGGATTCACTATTGCCAGGGCTGGCGGCAGCAACATGGGTGGATGGTGGTGATCAGTGACAATCACATCGAGGCCGAGCCGATTGGCTTCGGCTACCTCTGCATAATTGGAAATGCCGCAGTCGACCGTTATCAGCAATGTGACACCATCGGCCACCAACTGACTAATCGCCAGATTGTTAAGACCATACCCTTCGCGGGCACGATGCGGAATGTATGGCCGAATCCGTCCCCCCATCGCCTTGATCGCCTGCGTCAGCAGGGCAACCGCAGTGATCCCATCGACATCAAAATCGCCGTAGACGGCGATCAATTCGCCCCGCTCAATCGCTTCGGCAATACGACCGGCAGCGGCTGCCATACCTCGCATGGCAAACGGATCGTGCAGGCCGGAGCTGTAATCAGCGTTAAGAAAAGCTCTGGCGATGGATGGCTCATGCAAGCCACGCTGATAAAGAAGGTGTGCAAGCAACGGGTGCAGACCAAGTTGCTCAACGAAAGAAGTGGGTGCTGGCGGACGGATCTCCCAGCGCTGACGGCGAGCTGACATACCTGTAACTCCTGGCCAATAGCATCATGGCAAGCGGCGATTATTATACGCTGTTTTCATCTCAGAGGTAATTGCAACGATTTTTCATACGTATCTCCATTTGTCGGTAATAGTGGAGTGCTATTATTAAAACCGTTGAGAATGGTAAATCGTTGCACTATCATCACACTTTATGCTACCACGTCTCATTTCTACAATCCTGCTCTGCTGCATCCTGATCGGATGTACCATACCACCATCACCGCCATCACTGCCTTCTTCGTTGCCGGTGTTGCATATTCTGAACCGGGAAACCTCGATTGATCATGCGCTCCTGGTGCAATTTACTGCCGAAACCGGGGTAGATATTGCGTATCATACGTACAGGAGTAGTGAAGAAGCGTACAATCTGCTAACAACGAGCAAGCAAGGCTACGATCTGATCATCGTCAGTGATGAACTGGCCGAGCGCTTACGTCGTGAGCAAAGACTGGCTGTGCTCAATCACGAACGGATCACACATCTGAACAACATCGATCCGGTCTTTGCCAGATCGAGCATTGATCCAGGTTATCGCTTTTGTGTGCCATACTTGTGGCGCATCGTCGGCCTTGGTTATCGTTATTCAGCCATCGGTCGCGAGATCGAGAGTCTGGCAGCAGCGTTTGATCTGGCTCAAATCAAGCGCATGGCCTTGATCGATGATGCACGTGTAAGTTTGGGACTGGTCCTGATTATGTTGGGGTATAGTCCAAATACCAGTGATCCGGTCGCTATCGGTGCGGCCCGGGACTGGTTACTAACGGTGCGACCGTACATACAGTATCTTGCCGCAAATGACGGACAGGATATGTTGCAACAAGACAGGGTTGACATTGTTGTGGAGTGGAGCGGTGATTTGTTGCAAGTGGCACGTACCGATGATAACCTGCGTTTTGCCATTCCCCAGGAGGGTAGTCTGTTTACGGTTGATAGCATGTGTATACCGACTGGGTCTGCTCAGCAAGCGGCTGCCGAACAGTTTATCGATTTTATCCTGGATGCTGAAAACGGTGCAGCTCTAGCCAATACGACCCGCTACGGCACACCCAATCAGGCTGCGTGGCCGCTGTTAGATGCTGAGTTACAGGCGCAGATTCAGCATCAACAGACTCTTGAGCAAAGAGGATTACTCTTTCGGCTAATTGATGTAGACCCTGCGGTACGTGAACTGTACCGTGCGGCGTGGATAGAGGTACGCCAATGACGTCATCAACCCCTTCATGCCGACGTCGTCTCGTTGTCGGGATTGCCGGTGCCGTTTCGTTTTCGTTATTGATCTCATTCATTGGGTTGGGCCTGTTCTTATTCCTTCAAGATCAGGCCATTCGGCGATCACGGCAACTTGAAAAGATACTGGAAACAACGCTCGATCTCAAGGCAGACTTTCTGATAGCCCGCCAGTACGATTACGACCTGATTGAGCTGGCGCGTCACAATCAACGCCTCGACTCGATAGTTGAGAGGAAACATTCAGCAGCCATCACTAATGTTGTAACAGGGTTGCATGAACTGGCGACGTTTGATGCAGATGTTCCTGAACTGGTATCCCATCGACAAGCGATGGCTCGTCTGCTGGAGCAATACCAGACGACAGTAAACCAGATCAAAGATCAGATCGAACAGCGTCAGCGTACTGACGGTATTGAACAGGAGCTGCGTGACGCACGGTACAAACTCTGGCAACACCTTGAGCGTAGTCCCGCCGACTTTCGAGAACTTGGTTTACGTCTCTCCTTAGACGAACAGGCATATCTCTCGACCCGACGACAAGAGTATATCGATAATGTTCGACTTCAGATTAATAAACTCTACGCCATCGCATCCTCTTTGCCGGATACGGAACGAGTCGTGGTAGAACGAGATGTTGCTGACTATCTGGAAGATTTTTTACTGTTAGTCACACTTGATCGCGATTTGCAGCAACACGCTAACACCTTACAGTATCAGACTGATGATCTCCTGCTGATCATCAGCGAACTTACGCGCATACTGAAATCTGAACAACAACAAGTAAATGCCTCTTTTTCGACAACGATCTGGATTGGCTTCTGGCTCGTGATGTGGATGATCGGGAGCAGTGCCGCAATTTTCATCGGCGGTGGCTGGTTTATTAACCGCTACTTTACTCAGCCACTCATCACATTGACAAACGCAGCGCGACGAGTTGCCGAGGGATGGCGCGATACACCAATCCCGCTCGTCGGTACTGATGAAATTGGTGACCTTGCCCGCTCATTAGCGAGGCTAACTGCCAGCTTGAATGCAACGATTGCTACACTTGAAGAGCGCATCCAACAGCGTACTGCACAATTGCAAGACGCCTTACGCGAAAAAGAGACGGTTCTTGTCCGTTCGCAGCAGCAACGATGGCGCGAACGGACATTGATTGATTTGAGTTTGCGCTTGAATAGTGCCCACAGCGAGGAGGAGATTTATCGATCTATCGTCGATGCGTTTGTTGCCATTCGTGAAAATCAAGATCGGATTGGTATCTACGTCCGTGATACGGATTCAAGGCAATGGCTGCCCTACATTACCTATGGTTATCAGCATAATCCCCTCCTTACGCTGACGGCGCCGCCTGCACTTGAGCAGTATACAGCTAATCCGTTCTACATTCCTGATCTTCGGCAGCATCAGTTCACAGACCTGATCCAGGCCGAGGGATCGGCGATTGTGGCAACGATTGCCGTGCAAGGACATCCCCAGGCCATACTGGTTGTCTATCGTCCACAGCCTCACGCCTTCGATCACGCTGATATTGAGAACTTGCGCCTTGCTGCGCAGTTAACGACGTATGCGCTTAATCGGGTATCCATAATGGCTGAAATGGCTGAATTACAGCGTGCCCGAGAACGCGCTGAGGTGGCCGTCCGGGAACGCAGCACATTTTTGGTTCGTCTCGATCACGATATTCGTCAACCGTTAAATACCATTATTGCGCTCAGTGAATTGTTGCGCGAGGCGCTGGCCACCCAGACCATGTTTGCCGAAGATATCGACAAGATTCGGCGTGCCGGACGTCACCTGGTGAACCGTTTTAACCTTCTTCTCGACAGTGCAAAAATCGAGATCGGTTCTCTCAGCTTACAACCGGAACCTTTTATCTTTGATGCCCTGCTCGATAATATTCTTGAAGAAATATCACCTCTCATCCACCAACACCAGCATCGTTTTGACATTGAGCGCCCTGCACAAGTGGGGATGATCGTAGCTGATCTGAATCGGTTACGTCAGATCTTTATCTATCCGCTGCGTTTTGCTGCCACGACCACGATGCGCGGTGTGATCACACTACGTGTACAGCGATTGAGTGGCGACGAAATAGACACACTCGAAGTCATAATCACCGATACTGGACCATCACTGAGTTCAGAGCATCTGAATGCACTACTTACGCCTTTCGCCGTTCCCCCAGACACAACACGCCAGTTAGATGAAGGATGTGGTCTGGCGCTGAGCCGTCAATTGTGTGAGTTGATGGGAGGGACATTTCAGGCAGTTCCTCGTACTGCGGGTGGAGTCAGGTTCACTATTCGTATCCCTCTTAGCACGCTACGCAATGCTGAGGAAGTGTCACCGCCGGCGTACCTCCCTCAGCCTGATCTGGTGTTGATTACGACAACGCAGGCACGTGTGCTACAGTCAGCATTAGAACAATTTGGCTGGCAGGTGCAAAGCGAAGCCATCTTGCGCATGTGCTAAATCGTCTCTACCGTCCGCCTGCTGCCATTCTGATGGATGTACCGGAAAATCGTGATCTGGTGGTAGCGACCTTACAGGCTGCCGGCTGGCAAGATGTGCCGATCATCTGGTTGACCGATAACGTTGAGAGTACCGGTAGCACCGATTATGCAGTATGGCCGGGGGAGACTGAACAGGTGATTCAGACGGTGCAGGTCGTGTTATCTCGCCGCTCAAGAACTGCAATGTCGCGCACCATTCTGGTAATTGATGATGAACCTCCAACACGGCTGATGATCCGTCGGGCATTGGAGAGTGATGGTTGGGTTGTATTGGAAGCAAACAACGGGCAGATTGGAGCAACCATCTGGCGTACCAATAAGCCACAACTGGTGATCATGGATATGACGTTGCCGGACGTTGATGGTCTGGTACTCTTACGCGAAGTGCGCGCCGATCTGGAAACACCGGTGATTGTGGTATCAGAGCGGACACTGCGGCGCGAGGAGCTGGAACTTCTTGCCAGTATTGGCGCAGTCGTGTTGCAGAAGGGGCGTTATCGACGGGGTGATCTCCTTGAGCTGGTTCGCAAACTGATATGGGAACGGCTGTGAACCGCATTCTTACTGCACCGGCGGGAGCACTGATGCAGCGTCAGGGTGATGGTTGGGTAGCGTGTCATGCATTCGCTGCTACCAGATGTGAAATCATACAATGTGTTCGTGAGAAACTGGTATGAATAGCCACTGGGTCAGGGAGATCGCCGCGCCAGCTTCGCCCATAACAGGATGAAATACCAACAAAAACCCCCTGTCACATCGTGACAGGGGGTAGCACCTGGACAGGCAAGCGTGATCCATCAGCGGCATCGTAGCAAGAACAATCGTGATAGTGGGATTGCTCCCTAGAAAGGAGGTGATCCAGCCGCACCTTCCGGTACGGCTACCTTGTTACGACTTCGTCCCAGTCGCGGCCCCTGCCCTCGGCCGCTGCCTCCCCGACTGGGGTTAGCACACGGACTTCAAGCATTGGCCACTCCCATGACGTGACGGGCGGTGTGTACAAGGCCCGGGAACGTATTCACCGCGCCATGGCTGATACGCGGTTACTAGCAACTCCGCCTTCACGGGGGCGAGTTGCAGCCCCCGATCTGCACTGAGACCACGTTTAGGCGATTAGCTCCACCTTGCGGCTTGGCAACGCATTGTCGTGGCCATTGTAGCGTGTGTGTCGCCCCGGACGTAAGGGCCATGCTGACTTGACGTCATCCGCGCCTTCCTCCGCCGGTCACGGCGGCAGTCTCGGTAGACACCTGTAACTACCGACACGGGTTGCGCTCGTTGCGGGACTGAACCCAACATCTCACGACACGAGCTGACGACAGCCATGCAGCACCTGTGGTGCACCCTCGAAGGCGCCCCTGTTTCCAGGGGATGCAGCACCATGTCAAGTCCGGGTAAGGTTCTTCGTGTTGCGTCGAATTAAACCACACGCTCCGCTGCTTGTGCGGGCCCCCGTCAATTCCTTTGAGTTTTAAGCTTGCGCTCGTAGTCCCCAGGCGGCCGGCTTACCGCGTGAGCTAAGGCACCCAGCACACCAACGTGCGCCAGACGCCGAGCCGGCATCGTTTACGGCGTGGACTACCCGGGTATCTAATCCGGTTTGCTCCCCACGCTGTCGCGCCGCAGCGTCAGGTCAAGCCCAGGTGGCCGGCTTCCCCACCGGCGTTCCTCCGGATCTCTACGCATTTCACCGCTCCACCCGGAATTCCGCCACCCTCTGCTTGCCTCGAGTGGACTCGTATCGGCGCGCCTCGCCCCGTTAAGCGGGGCGCTTTCAGCGCCGACGCAGCCCACCGCCTGCGCGCCCTTTACGCCCAGTAACTCCGGACAACGCTTGCCCCCTCTGTCTTACCGCGGCTGCTGGCACAGAGTTAGCCGGGGCTGCTTCTGGTGGTACCGTCAGCATCGTCCCACCCGAAAGGAGTTTACAACCCGAAGGCCGTCGTCCTCCACGCGGCGTTGCTCCCTCAGGCTTGCGCCCATTGGGGAAAATTCCTTGCTGCTGCCTCCCGTAGGAGTCTGGGCCGTGTCTCAGTCCCAGTCTGCCCGGTCGTCCTCTCAGACCGGGTACCCGTCATTGGCTTGGTGCGCCGTTACCACACCAACTACCTGATGGGCCGCAGGCCCCTCCCAGAGCGCCTTGCGGCTTTCCTCCGTCGAGCGTATGCGGGATTGTCCCGTCTTTCGACGGGGTATCCCCCACTCCGGGGCAGGTCACCCACGTGTTCCTCAGCCGTTCGCCACGCAGCCAGGCACGCCTGCTGCGTTCGACTTGCATGCATTAGGCACGCCGCCAGCGTTCGTCCTGAGCCAGGATCAAACTCTACATTGCTGGACTACGATGCGCGATGGATCACGCTTGCTTGTCAAGGTGCGAATGCGGGCGAACAAAAAACTAGTGTCACGGAAGTGACGCTAGTTGGCGAGAGCGCGCCCGCTGAATTGTCAGGTCTACCGTGGCGGTGAGACCGTTGCCGTCGCAACGCTGCGTAGTATACTCGAAGGTCGTCAGCTTGTCAAGTGGCAGGGCAATGGCGGGCAACGCACACGCCAGATCGCTTCAGGAAGCGGTAAAGCATCGATTCACTTCTCATGACACCAGCACTACGTACCCAACATTTCAAGCGCAGTTTCGGCGCGCTGTCGCCAGATACTGGCCGGTGCCTGATCGGCAACCGCTTCAAGAGCGGCACGTCCGCGACTCAGATCGCCTTGAGCGCAAAGGATTAACCCGTAGTAGAAACGTGCTTCGACGCCACCACCTGCTGTCAGGGCTGCATCGGCTGCGGCTAACGCACCGCTCAGATCGCCGCAATAGTAGCGGGTACCGGCCAGGATGGTTAAGGCTTCGGGATCGGTAGGTAAGTTATTGACTGCCGCTTGCGCTGCGAGAATGCCACTACTGCAACGCTCGAAGCCGCTATCAAGATGAAAACGAGCGGCTAATGTCAGATAACGGCCGCGCTCATCTGGTGAAGCAGTAATGACTGCCTGTTCGTAGGCATCGGCAGCGGCTACAAAGTCACGTTGAGCAAAAGCTAATCCCGCCTGTGCCAGGGCAATGGCAGGTCCGGTATGATGCTGAGCCTGAATCTGTTGCAGGCGAGCGGCCGCTGCCGAGAGGTCGCCGGTACGAATATAGGCGACTGCGAGCAATGCCCCGATCCGGACATCGTCAGGATGCGCCGCAGCAAGCTGTTCGAGTTGTACGATCCCCTGTTGCTGGTTCCCCAGACGCAAGTGAGCGTAGGCTCGATAGATGGCTGCACTCAACCCATGGGCACCTGCTGGATCGACCTGCGTGAAGAATGCGAGGGCCAGATGATCGTATCCCAATTCCAGTGCCAGTTGGCCGAGAAGTTGTGGTTGCGCAGCCGGATCGGCTATAAGCGCAGTCGAAAGCGTTTCGGAGCTTGCCTGAGGTGGCAGGAGTGGACGCAAGAAGGGATCGGCAGGGACAACAGACGTTCGTAGATTCACCGGCGTTTCGTGGTTTGGATTGTGTAGAGCATTGAGTAGTGTTAGCCGTTCCCCTACCATTGCAGCCCAGTCTGCCGGTAATTGATCCGTCGCCACCGATTGATACACGGCAAAGGCTGCGTCAAATCGGCCTGACCGCAGATCATCGTCGGCCAGCAATAGATCACGGATGGCGCAACGATTGGGAAGACAGGTGGTTAATGTCTGCCAGGTGCGACGTGCTGTTGCAGGGTCACCCTCCAGCAAGGCTATCTGCCCCAGGTAGAGTACAGCAAGCTGATATTCTGCCGGCCGCAGACCGGTCTGAATAGCAGCAGCGAATGCCCGCCGGGCCAGATCGGTTTCACCGCGTACCGTGAGTACAATACCACGTCGCAGCTCTGCTTCACTCAACACATTTGCCAGGGCTGCATACTGATTAAGCGCGGCACGGTAGTGACCAGCAGCGAAGAGGATATCTCCCTGACGTAGCGCATCGTAGGGATCGGGGCGAAGTGTAAGCCATCCCGCAATGCCTGCGATCAGGATGCTAATTGACCAGGCAGTGAGTTGTCGCCAGTGGGAGGAGATCACGACTCATCATCTTCAGCAGGCGATTCCAGGCGACGACGCTGATTTTCGCGGCGATTACGACACTTTGGGCAGCGTGTCGGCTCGTTGAGAAAGCCTTTATCAGCGTAGAATTCCTGTTCGCCGGCAGTGAAGATAAACGTTGCTCCACAACTACGGCAGATCAATTCCATATCACGATAAAAGATCATTGCCATAGACGCCTACCGCAACCGAATCGGTGTAGATTAATCATTGCTCTCTATTGTACCACGCTGACTTACGTTTTGTCGGTATACCACTACCTGTGCCGGCAGTCAGTTGGGTCGTCCGACAACAATCCGATTTTTGCCGGCGGCTTTCGCCTGCGAAAGCGCTGCGGCAGCAATGTGCAGCGCAATTCCAGCAGTATGGCCGTGTTGAGGGATGGATGCAATCCCAATTGAGATGGTAATCGGCAACGGCCAGAGCTGTGATCGCTCGATGACACGTTGGCGTAATCGTTCAGCCAATGCAGCCGCCCCACTCACACCGGTGTTGGGTAACACGGCCAGAAACTGGTCACCCGTCTGCCAGCGAGCGAGAAAATCACTCGGTCGTAATTGTTCACGGAGGACGGTAGCCAGATCGCGGATCATCTGATCGCCGGCAGCGTAACTCATTTCATTGTAGCGACGGAGGTCATCACCATTCATCAGCAACACACTACACGCCTGACTTTGTCTTTGCGCTGTCAGAATCAGCTCCTCAAGGCGTTGCCAGGCAGCAAAGCTATTTGGCAAACCGGTAACCGGGTCGAGATCGAATTGATGCTGATTATTGAGCGTAGCCCCTAACGCTGCGAGTTGAGCAATCAATCGGTTGAGCAGTATCCCCGAATCGGCAGTATCAGGGATCAGAAATTGCAGAATCGTCGCCGGATCACTTTCAGCGGGAATGTGATGGTAGCGAATAACCGGTATTGTGCTCAGATCGAGACGCTGTGCCTGCCGGTGCAAGAGTGTCTGTAACCGTTCAATCTGCGCAACCTGTGTTGCCGGAGCGCCTGGTGGAACCACGATCACAAATTGGGTATTCCCCGGTTGGTAGATTGTTCCGGCCAGCTCTTCACGCAACAAGAGAGCCAGCCAGCGTAATGTTGCTGAAGTCGGTGGATGAGGTAACTGGATATCGATGATACCACACGGTATAGTCGGTTGCGCCAGCCATTCGGCGAAAGCGAGTAAGTTGGCGGTACCGGTGTTGGGATCACGGCGCAGGATGGTTGTTGTGTCTGGCATAGGTTGCTCTCAGCTTTTTTCAATCGGACCAACCCGGTATGATGCTGGTCTGATTGTTGTGTGATGGGATGCTATCTCATTATACGAGTCATGTTGGTGAATTTGCAGCTATCGGTTGCACGAATCTGTAAATCTCAGGATCATGTCATAGATGACCGGCATCTCTAAGACGTGCGTGGCACAGTCGACCAGAAAACGACTTTCCTGTAAACACAAAAGCTGCTGATAGGCACCAGCGAGGGCGTCAGGGTTTTTTCAATTAGTGTAGTACACTTCAACGCAACCCATCCTGCCGGCTTGCGCATTATCAGCCCGGTGTAACGGCTGATCTTGAGTATGTTGGCAGGGTGTATCAGATGCCGGCGGCATACATGGGAGATGGCAGACAGGTGCCGTCTCGTACTGTCGATGAGGTGATCCGTCAGACCTTAATAACGTAAACCCGATCACGCAAGGAATGTAGCACAGGTTACAGCCTGTGCTACATGTATGGCTGCGCGTCATGTCTCGCCCCGCGTTATCAAAAGCGACATTTTTGCGACGAGTACCAGACCCGTAACGGTGCACTTACCGGAGATCGACTATCCGCAATTGGCTAATCTGCCCAAGCGCTGGGCGATCACGCGGATCGATGGGGAGACGGGCACCGCGGTAGTTGAAGCGGTAGATGCGACCACTCACCGGGCCGATGACGATCAGCGCCGCATGACCGGTGTATTCGCAGAAAATGGTGAAACGCTGATCAGTTGTTGTTTGCGCAGGGCTGGTCGTTGTGCCGGTTGTGATCGGTGTCCAGGCTCGATTCTTGCCGCAGCATGTCATCATAACCTCCCTGAGATGATATCTCATAGACAATTGGTTTTGGGGCGCTAACTCGCTCGATAACGATAGCGCCACCAGAAAATGCCAGCCAGTACAATCCTGCTTCAAACCATGTTGGCGCGTAGTACAGGGCGACCGGGAGTGCGAACCAGAGGCTCAGACAATAGAAACAAGCGAGGGCCTGACCCAAAAAACTCCCGCCTGCCCACTGTCGCAAGCGCAAGAATATCCCCCACGGGCCATCTTCAGCATGAAAGAGATGGGTGATGCGCCAGACGGCACCTATCGCAATGATCAGGCTAAGCCATGACATAACAGCAATCCCTGATATTCAGCGGTGGCGAGTGGTGTTAGCCGATTCGGTAGAGAATGCCGTACCGGCTAACACGCACTCACCACTCTCCTAGACGGCAACCGTCAGGCTGTAGAAACTGAGCTTCCGCGGGTGATAATCGTAGTTGCAATCGACGATGGTACGCTTGTAGACCCGCAACTCGATTTGATAGCAGCATGTGATCGGGAAGGCGCAGCGAAGGTCAGGAATGGTTAAGCGCAATCCCCCACCACGCCAGTGTGGTGCGGTTGCACCCTGGCTACGTGCTGCTCCGTAATCGGGACCAACCTGATCGGCAGCGGGAGCAGTTGGCGGCAGGGAGATAGGTGTTAGCGTGGCTCCCGGACACGTCAGCAGATTGACGCGACCGTTCTTGCCGTAGGTCGCTTCGAGCGTGTAAAACGCCAGATGCTGACCGACATCGTAGGCGATAAAATCAATCTCAAGCGTGCCGCTACTGTCGGCAATGATATTGGCACAGGGATTGGCCAGACTACCATTGATGCGTACTGCGACAATATCGGCTGCCGGCTCAAGATTGCTGGTACTGTTGTCAATGGTAAGCACCAGGTAGTTCTCGTGATCGGTATTGCAGATGGGCAGGATTTGTGGATGACCCAATTGCGGATTGGCTCCTGTCCCAGTGTTTTGATAACCGACCAGGCGCAAATAGTACGTACCATCGGCAAAGGTATTGGTAGTCAGCCACTGGAGTAGCAGATTGGGATTACTCACCCAGAAACGGCTCAGTCCCCAGCTCCCAGGACCATTGTTTGCCTCAAAGAATGTCCGTGAAGGAGCAACCAGTCGTCCGCTGATCGGGGTGAAAATGACCGGGACCGTATGGAAGCCAACCGACCCCGCAGGCAGTGCCGGCCCCCAGAAGGTGCGCGTAAAATTCCCAACTGCTGCGGGTGGCATGGATTGCCACGGCCCACCTGGACTGGTCGCCCATTCAAATTCGTAGAAATCAACCATCGCCGCACTGCCAAACTGCCCGCCAATTGACACCGTACCGGCAAAGGGGCGATCACCGTGCAGGGCTGCGACATTCGGATTCACATAACCAGCCGGCGCTGCAATAGCTCCCATATTCCCACCGATATTGTTGCTCAGGCTATTGCACACATTCGCTACCACAACGCAGTTGCCTTCAGGTGGAGGTGGATTGTCGATGCAACACGCTGTCTCGTTAGCGACCAGCGTCACACTCATATTCGTGGGAATATTCCAGCGCGTGTCGGCGATAGTCTCGTCAACGATGACTTTGAGTCGACCTTCGCATTGCTGGGTGACTTGAAAGATAATATCCGGTGTACAATCCCACCATGGTTGCCAGGGTGCCCAGGGCCAGATGCGCAATTGTTCAAGTTCGGGGATATGTGGCAGACGTGTGCGTAGCTTCTCACGCAGTGCTGGCAACACGGCTGTATCGAATGGTTGGCTCACCAGGGCCATTGCCTGACCATCGCGTTCCAGCAATGGCGCAAAGACAGCGGGTGAGGGCCGCGGATCGGGGATAGGAATGGGAAAATCAGGTACCTGCTCGACAATCGGGCGTAACAGATCGACGAGCCAGGGTTCAAGCTGCCAGTAGCGAATTCGCCACCACCACCATGGCCACCAGCCACAACACCAGCGAAACTTGATGGTGAACGCACCATTGGCATCGGTCGTATCACACCCCACCTGTTGGCGACTGGACCACCACCACCAGTGGTCGATATCGAAGGCACACACCCGTGCCCCAGGGACCGGCTTTCCATCAGGACAGACAACCCGACCGGTGATCACAAAATAGCGACACCAGCGTCGCCACCAATGCCAGTAGTAAGTTGAGATCGAGATCGGTTCCAGCTTAAACTGGCGCTCCTGCAACGTCCGTGCTGATATAGTGCGACTAATGCTTTGGAGACGAGGCAAATCCTCGTCCTCAGCATCGGCTGGACCAACGATGATGTTCAGGGTATCAGGAGCACCACTCAGTTCAACGCGGACTACCGCTCTGCCCGTTTTATCAAAACGAGCCAGTGAAGAGTGCAAAATGTTACCGGCACCCTCAACCACGACTTTGACCGGCGTCTCAGGAGAGAAATCATCAACGCTGCTTGCATCGAGGGGAATCTCGAAACTCAGTCGCCGTGATTGCTTTTGGTCTGCCATTACGAACCTCCTTCTAATACTGAATCCTTCTAATCCCGACGTGCGTACTGAGACCAGAACAGTGCCTTGCTTCGTGGTCGTGGATGGAGTTAGTTGTAAATTTCACAACAGTACCGTAAACCATTGCTGAACAGCAAATGGTTTGTGGGTTTGTTTGTGAAAATCAGCGTTTTCTCAGTTTATTTGTTCTAAACCATACGTTTACCTTTCACGTCATTATTCGCACTCGATGTCTTTATTAACGTTGAAGAGTATGATTTTTGCGATTTTTATTGATTTTAATAATATATTAACTATTTTGCGGCTTTAACCAATACAAAATTTATCGATATTGCATAATTAATCATACAACACTTTTATCAAATAACCAGTAAAAATATTATTTAATCTAAATAAAAAGTTAACAAAAAGTATAATCCGGTTATCTGTCTTTTATCTCTTCAGCACGAGGAACATCCTGTATCTCTTGGTTCAGCAGAGGCACATCCGGTAAGCGCAGGGGATGATGACGAGGAGGTAGCCCGATGTTGTCGAATAGCCACTATCAGATGCTAGCGGGAGACATACAGTGCGATGAAGACAGCCGCGTCTTTGTGCTACCGATGACGTGATCTGGTCTTCCGTGAACGCAGCGTAGTCCTGGCCTCCGCAAGATAGGGTCACCCCTGAACCAATGCGCCAGGAGCATCGATTCAGGGGTGACTGTCGTGGTATGACGCCGGGTTATATCAAATCTTGACTGACACGGTATATCATGCAGGTTTCAGACCCTTGCTAACTACCAGTGAGCCACTGGCGGGTCAACACGGGTGCATGTGCCAGTTCACGGGCAGTCGTGTGAGGGCAGCACCAGTATGATGCGTGGTTAGCGTGTCGTGCTTGCACTGCTTCCAGCAGTGCTCTGCAACACGCTTCTACACTAACCCGCTCATGCTGGATGTCAACAGAGCATGAAAGCACGTGCGGGGAATACGGCTTGGGAATGCGCTGAATACCATCACCCCGACCCTTCTTCTATGCTGCGCGAGAGGGGAGTGCAGCAGTCTGATCCAGGTCCTCCTGATGAGGTAATGAGGGGGCATTGTGTTAGCTTATATTTTCTGGCCGTCCTTGAACCCACTACCGGCCGGAGTCACCGTTACAGAGTGCCTCCGCTGGCGCTGGTTCAGGAGTGCGGTACCCCACCAGGAGAGAACTACGGTGAGTGCGGAAGCCAGGCCTCCGCACTCCAAACCATGTGGCACGCGACATTTTGAGCATGAACGGTATTCGCGTCGATCCGTGATGTTTGCGTGGATCGATGACAGATGAATCTTCTCCTGCCGCAACCCCACCGCTTGTACAACGAGGGGTGTTGTTCAGAGACATCCCTTTGCTGAAACAGCACCTGACAGGCTACTTGTGCGGCAGGGTTCAACCTGTCCAGATTGACTAAGCACGACGCACAATCAGGCTCTGCCCGGTCATATCGGGTGACGGTTCTAACTCCAACAGTTCGAGCAGTGTTGGTGCCACGTCGGCCAATCGTCCACCGTGCCGCAGTTCGATAGCATCTTTGCCATAACCGGCACCACCGATCAGGAAACAAGGTGCCGGATTGGTGGTGTGTGCCGTGTGCGGCCCCCCAGTTTCCGGGTCAATCATCTGCTCGGCGTTCCCGTGATCGGCGATGACGAGGGCCACGCCGCCCCGCTCCAGAATGGCCGGCACCACCCGCGCCAACCCGGCATCAACGGCTTCACAGGCTTTGATCACCGCCGGGATACTCCCGGTGTGACCAACCATATCAGGGTTGGCGTAATTGACCACGATGAAATCGTATTGATCGCTATCAATTGCGGCCAGCAGAGCCTCGGTGACTTCCGGGGCACTCATTTCCGGTTTCAGATCGTAAGTGGCGACTTTGGGTGATGGAATGAGCTGACGATCTTCGCCAGGAAACGGCTCTTCGCGCCCACCATTGAGGAAGAAGGTGACGTGCGGGTATTTCTCGGTCTCGGCAATATGAAACTGGCGCAGCCCGGCCTGACTGATCACAGCGGCCAGCGGATTGGTGACGTAACGGGGCGGGAAGGCAACCAGTACCGGCAAGCCCTCTTCGTATTGGGTCATGGTCACGAAACAGAGATCGCGCAACTGACGCTCACGCTGCCAGATCGTGGCAGGCAACGGCTGGCCTTCAGCCTTTTGCCGTTCATAGTGCTGACGAATACGTTCGTTGAGGTCTGGATCAACAAAAGCGCGGGTCAACTGCCGACCGCGGTCGGGGCGGAAGTTGGTAAAGATCACGGCATCGCCATCGCGCACGGTAGCGGTTGGTTCGCCGCTGGCGGTGACAATCACTGTGGGTAAGACAAATTCATCACTGACATCACGGGCATACGATGCCTCAATCGCTGCCCGCGCTGAAGGTGCCTTCTCACCCACCCCATCAACCAGGGCCGCATACGCCCGTCCCGTGCGTTCCCAGCGCTTATCACGATCCATCGCATAGTAACGACCGGAAACGGTAGCAATCGTGCCGACGCCAAGCCGGGCGATCACCCCTTCGAGGGTGTCGAGAAAACCCAGGGCACTGCGCGGCAACACATCGCGCCCGTCGAGGAAGAGGTGGAGATAGACGCGCTGGAGATGATGGCGGTGGGCCAGTTCCAGCAGCGCGTGCAGGTGATCTTCATGGGCATGGACGCCTCCAGGCCCAAACAACCCCATCAAATGTAAGGCCGAGTTGCGCTGTTTGACGTGTTCGATAGCCTGGAGCAAGACCGGGTTGGTAAAAAAATCACCATCGGCAATCGCTTTGCTGATGCGCGTCAGTTCTTGATAGACCACAAAACCGGCCCCAATATTGAGATGGCCTACCTCGGAGTTCCCAATCTGACCTTCAGGCAGGCCAACATCAAGCCCTGAAGCTCCCAATGTTGTAAAGGGGCAATTCGCCATCCACGCATCAACATGGGGCGTATCGGCCAAATCAGCCGCATTACCCGGCCCTGGCGGCGCAATACCCCAGCCATCCATAATTATCAAGACCACCGGACGTGGACGTGTCATTGGACGTTCTCCTTATCCCAAACCAAGAGCTACCTGAACGATGCGCCACGCTGCCAGTAGCCCAAGCAGCGCGGCTCCGAGTAGAGGAACAACGGTCAGCAACAGGCTCCAGATGCGTTCACCCATTGCAGGATTGGTACTCACGAACCCACGCAGTAATTCGCGACGGATTGCCTGCCAGCCACCCCATAAGGTTGCCAGTGCCAGTGCGGCAAAGACCAGTGCGGCACCGAGCGCGATAAGTGAACCGAGTAGCGCCATACGACATCTCCTGACTTCGTGAACATCATCGCTCTTATTCAATCAGCCAGCGCCCTGGATTGAGAATGCCTGCCGGGTCCCAGCGTTGACGCAAGGCACGCATCAGATCGATGGTTGGTGGCGGCGGCCCCCAGCGATCAATCCTGACCGGACTATATTCAACCACGGCATACCCGCCTGCCCCGGCCAGCGCTTGGCGCAACACGGGCAAGTGCGTGGCAGCAGTCTGCGGACAACAGGCAATGATCAGCCCCAGACCGGGAAAGACGGTTACTGATTCAGGTGTGACCGTCGCCAGCGCAGCCATCGCCACCGGCAGCGCACTGTCAGGCACACCGATCCGAAGGATCAGGCTGGAGGCAGATGCGGGTGGATAGGCGGCATGGGGCAGGGCGCGATAGTTGTATTCGACCGTCAGATCGGTCACAGTAAAACAGGCTGCGGTAGCCAGCGCTAGCTGGCGTTCCACCGCGGCTGCCACACCGGCGAATTGGGCTTGTAGCATGATAGTATTTGAGATGGTAATGACCAGCCCGACCGGCTGTAATGGCGGTCTACGCAGCGCCTCGGCCACCTGCCAGGCCTCGTCAACGGTAGAGCAGGTAACGCGCAGTGAAACAAATGTTTCCGGGAGTGGCGCGACTTTGAACGTTGCTGTTGCCATCACCCCAAGCGTGCCATACGCGCCGAGGTGTAGCTTGTGGGTATCGTAACCGGCCACATTTTTGACCACCCGCCCACCACTCTGTACCACTCGCCCATCGCCGAGCACGACCTGCATACCGAGGAGCCACTCCCGTGGCCCACCGTAACCCAACCGCAACGGCCCCCATGCCGCGGTCGCCAGTAATCCTCCGATAGTCGCACCATCTGATGCAGGTGGATCCCAGGGCAGCCACTGTCCCCGTTCGCGCAACAGTGCCTGTACCGACCCTAGCGACGCACCGGCTTCAACCGTTATCACCAGATCGGCAGGCTGGTATTCAATCACCCTGTTCAGTTGGCGCAGATCAAGGGCAACATCGTAACGCTGCGGCGGATCGAGCAGAAACTGGTGTGTACCGCCCCCCCACGGCACCACTGCGGTGTGGGTACGGGTCGCTGCGGCGAGCAATTCGCTCACATCAGCGACGGATGTCGGCTGCACAACCTGCTGCGGTTGTTGATCAGCCAATGCATACGTTGTCGGCGATGGCCTGGTTGAAAAAGGCAAGGCATTCATACCAGTCTAAATCCACGCCCCCCGGTCAAGCGCACGCAGAGCACCGCGAGCAAACCGGATGTCGGCACAACTACTGCCCCCCGGCAGCAGTTTACAGGGGTTCATCACCCCATTCGCATCGAAGATGGCGCGCAGGTCGGCGAAGGCGGCCAGATCGGACGGGCCAAAAATCCAGCCCAGATAATTACGCTTCTCAATCCCGATACCATGTTCACCACTGATCGTACCGCCGGCAGCAACACACGCCTGCAAAATCTCTTCACTGGCGGCAACTGCCCGCTCAAGCGCACCGGCGTGACGGAGATCGAACAGCAATAGCGGGTGGAGATTACCATCACCGGCGTGAAAAATATTGACAATCGTGATCTGGTGGCGGGCCGCCACCTCTTCGGTCAGACGCAACAGTTCCGGCAGACGCGACCGCGGCACGACGCCGTCCTGAATGTGATAGTGCGGGGCAATCCGTGCGCAGGCCGCCAGAGCGCCTTTACGACCGGCCCACAACTTCTCGCGCTGATGGGCATCTTGCGCCGCCCGCAACTCGCGCACCCCATAATGGTGGCAGATCTGTTCAATCGCTTGCGCCTGGGCAATAACCTCTTCGCGCAACCCATCCAGCTCGATCAACAATACCGCCCGCGCATCAGACGGATACCCCGCCTGGACTGCGGCTTCGACAGCGGCGATGCCCTGCCCAACCAGCATCTCAAGCGCAGCGGGAATGATGCCATGGGCAATAATCGCGGATACTGTCTCGCTGGCTGCGTCGAGATCGTCGTAGATGGCCAGAAAGGTGTAGATCGACTCGGGATTTGGCGTTAATTTCACCACTGCTTCGGTGACGATCCCGAGGGTTCCTTCACTGCCCACCACAACCCCCAGCAGATCGTAGCCTGGCGCATCAAGGGCAGCGCGACTCACCTCGATCACCCGCCCATCACCCAAGACTAGCGCTACCGCCAGGACATGGTTGGTGGTGACGCCATACTTCAGACAGTGCGGACCACCAGCGTTGGTAGCAATATTGCCGCCGATGGTACTGGCGCGCTGGCTACTGGGATCAGGAGCAAAGTGGAGACCGTAAGGTGCAGCAGCGAGACTAAGATCGGTGTTGACTACACCGGGTTGCACGCGAGCAGTACGCGCCACCGGGTCGATGGCTAGAATCCGATTGAGGCGGGTTAGGGAAATGACCAGCCCACCCTGTTCGGGTACCGAGCCACCGGCCAGACCGGTGCCCGCACCACGGGCAACGATTGGCACGCCAAGCTGAGCTGCCACCTGCACACAGGCCGCAACTTCGGCAGTAGTGCGCGGCACAACGACCACCTCCGGCATACCCTGATCAAGGGCTGAGCCATCGTACTCGTAGAGCATCAGCTCTTCTGGCCGGCGCAGCACAATTGCCGGATCAACGACGCTCAGGAGAGCGGTTATCAGGTCATCACGCATTGTCATTTTGTCCGTACACGGCGCTTCAGATCAAAAACCGGCCGGCGAAACGTCAGGATGTCGAGCGTACCGCGAGGATATGAACGCAAGACCAGTGCCAGACCACGCGGATGGCGGCGCCAGATACCGGCCAGGGCCAGCCCAATCAGCAGCGGAGTCATTACCCAAACCAGTACTGGCGTTCCATTGTTCAGGATGATCGAACCAAGCCCGACACCGACCAGCAACCATTGTCCAACCGGCAGCAGCAACATCCGCTCGCGTAGATGAAAGAAGGCAACGGTGTAGGCTATCACATACCAGGCCGACAACAATATCATGACGATCAACAACCAGGAAAGCAGTGTTGCCATAGATAACCCCGTGATACTTGCCAGTGCTATCCGTATGATAGCACACCAGCAGTCATCAATATCAATCTTGACCAGAACTTATTTCACAAAGCTGCACTGTCGTCCTACCAGCCTTGCACCCAGGCGCATGAACGATTACCGATCACCAAAGCCTTGCCTATCCTGCTCCCAATCTGTCGGCTTAGCTGCGGGGATGGATGACGACCATCTCCGGTGCTATCACGCACTGGATTGATTGCCTTGCCCGTGCGTGATGCACATGTCGCAGCATTTGGAGTGCGGTAGCCAGGCTGCCGCGTCAGCCGTGATCACGATCCGGCGCGTGCCTGACGTTGACCCTGCTGGTAACGGAGATGCTGAGTGTGATCGTCACGATTATGGGGTCTGTCAGTAGTTCATGAGATAACTTCTACACACACCCGACATCGAGCACGGTGAGTGCGGAAATGTGGCTTGCGCACGCCAAACCAGGAAACCTACACGATGTCCCATCCAGCGCGTGATTACGCTGCGAATGAGCGACAGCGTTTACTCCTTTCTTCATCTCAGGTACGTTGTAAACGTTCATCAGCCTGTGTTGCTGTCACCGTAGCACAGCTTTACGTTCAGCCCCTGACGAGGAGTGCACGACGCCTGTGTTATAATCAGCCGGCGGCACTTCAAACGGCGCATGGAGTTCAACTGTATGGACAAGCGACCCAGTATCAGCGTCTTTTTTCCCGCCTGCAATGATGCCGGTACAATTGGTAGTATGGTGGTTGCAGCTATCGAGACGCTGGAAGAAATTACCGATGATTACGAGGTGATTGTTGTCGAGAATGGAAGTACTGACTACACGGTTGATGTTCTCGAATCACTGGCAAAGCGCTATGATCGGCTGCGCGTGTACACACATCGCCAGGCGTTAGGGTACGGTGGAGCGTTACGGGTTGGCTTTGCCAAAGCAACGAAAGACCTGATCTTCTACACCGACGGCGATGCGCAGTACGATCCACGCGAACTCAAGCTTCTCTTACCGGCACTGCGTGACGATATCGACATTGTGAATGGCTGGAAGATAGATCGCGGAGACCCGTTGCATCGCATTATCATCGGTCGTATCTACCACCACACGGTGAAATTTCTCTTCGGCTTTAAATTGCGCGACGTTGACTGCGATTTTCGGCTTATTCGCCGGCATGTATTCGACGATATTGAGCTGGAATCAGACAGCGGGACGATTTGCCTGGAGCTGGTGAAGAAGCTACAAGATGCCGGCTATCGCTTCGCCGAAGTACCGGTTCATCACTACCACCGCACTTACGGCAAGAGTCAGTTCTTCAACTTCCCACGGCTCTGGCGCACCTTTGTTCAACTTATTGGCCTGTGGTGGAAGCTGGTGGTACGTCGTGAGCACATGCGCAAGCGCAAAAAGCGCCTGGCACCTGAAGAGATTGCTCGCTAACTCTGAGCCAGCTCGCGTAGTCGGGATGGGTTCAACAGGGTAATGCCGGAACTATCCACGTCGAGCAGACGGGCATCGCGGAACTGATTAATGACCTTAGTCACGGTTTCGCGATACGCATTGATCATATCAGCAAGCTGTTGATGGGTGCGCCGGGGCAAGCGATTCGGTTGCGGGGCAGCCACCTGTTGCGTCTCCGACATTTCGAGGAGGACTGAAGCCAACCGGGCCGGAACTGACTTAAAGGCCACCTCCTCAATTCGTCGGCTCACGATCATACGTTGCTGGCCGAGAAGTTCAAGCATTGCCATGGCCAGCGTCCCGTCTTCAGCCATCGCTTGCAGTACCTCACTCCGGGGAACCGCCAACACCCGTACCGGCGTCAACGCTTCGGCAAAGGTATCATAGGTTGCATCACGCTCAAAGACACTCAAGCCGAACGCCTGTCGCTCTTCGACAACACGCATAGTGAGTAGCCGTCCTTCGCGTGACGCAAGATGTAACCCAACCTGACCACTCATTAGCAGGTAAAGGGTTTGTGCCGGTTGGGTCGGAGTGTAGATTGTATTGTGCCGGCGAAAGGATTGCGCCTGTCCAAAAGGGCTTAAACGATCCCAGACGATCACTTCCGCTTCTTGCAGCCGTGAGGTCATTGTGGTTCCCTTTCCGTGCCCCGGTGTTCGGTCGGAATTGTGTTTCTGCATTGCTTTTGTATTGTACCATAAGGTTTCGGTAGGTGCTGCCCAAGAAAATAAGCGTTGGTATAATATTTCTATGCATAACGATTACAGGCTTCGCCACAACCGATTGCTATTCATCTTGATCATGTTGAGCGTCCTCCTGGCTGCATGTGCCACACTCCCCCCACCGACGCCAACGGCAACGATGCTGCCTACAGCCACGCTCCCACCAACGGCAACCCCACTTCCCCGTGGTGGTACACTGAGCATACGAATTGCTGCTCCTGTTACCGATCTGCGCCCCTGGCAGCCACGTTCTCGTGGTGAAGAACATCTGATCAGTCTGCTCTACAGTGGTTTGATGCGTCTCGATGCCGATCTGTGGCCAAACCCCGATCTGGCTGAGCGGCTTGACATTGATGTCGATGGACGACGATTGACGTTTACGCTCCGTCAGAACGTGTACTGGCACGACGGTGAACCGCTGACGGCTGCCGATGTGCTCTTCACATTGGAAGCGCTGCGCAGTCTGCCCGAAACCAGTACTGCCCTCCTGGCCGACCTGCGCTACATTGCTGCGGCGTCTGCCCCTGATGAACGCACGGTCGTGATTGAGTTGCGCAGCCGCTATGCGCCGATGCTGAGTCTGCTAGCCGTTCCTATCTTACCCCGTCACCTGTTTGCCGGGCGTGATGTGAGTCAGATCAATTTTCTTGATCAGCCGATTGGGAGCGGCCCTTTTCGTCTGCGGGAACGGCAGGCCGATGGCAGTCTGGTGCTGGAACGACACGATCAGTATCATCACGGCTCACCACTCCTCGATCAGGTGATGCTGACAGTCATGCCGGAAACAGCGACAGCTCAGCAAGCCCTTCGTGATGGGCAATTGTTGGTGGCCGAACTGCCCTGGGGTGCCCAGGATGCGCTCGTTGATGTCACAACCTTGCGTAATGGCAGTATTCCCGAAAATGGGGTCTATTTTCTGGCCTTCAATTTGCGTCCCGGTCGTCCGTTTGCCGATGTGCGCCTGCGGCAGGCGCTGGCAACGGCTATCGATTTGCCGCGCCTGGTGGAGACGGCAACCAAGGGGGTGGGGGTGCCGGTCGGCAATGGCGCCTTGCCGGGTAGCTGGGCCGATCTGACGCCGCCACTGCCGGCTGGCGACCTGCCGGCTGCACGCGAGATACTTGATGCCGCCGGTTGGGTATTGCCTCCCGGTGCAACAATCCGCCAACGGGAGGGAGTACCGCTGATCGCCCGCCTCTACGTTCGGAACGATGATGAACGGCGATTGGTGGCTGCCCGTCGCATCGCCGAAATTGCTGCCAGCATCGGTATCCAGATTGTCGTAGAACCGGCTGATTTCGCAACCGTCATTCTGGCACGCTACGTGGCACCATACGATTTCGACCTCTTGCTGGGAAGCTGGTTGAACGGCGCCGGTGATCCGAACTTTGCCGATACGATGTTCTACGACCCCGATGATTTTGCGCTCTTCCATTCCAGTCAGCTTGAACAGGGGCCGGGTGACACCCGTGCTACCCGCAATTTTGTTGGCTTCAACGATCCGGTGTACGACGAGCAGGCACTGATTGCCCGTCAGCTCTACGGTCGTGAGGAACGGCGCAGTGCAATTGCCCAGACCCAGGCTCGCCTGGCCAGTGAATTGCCTTACCTCTACTTATGGGTTGATCGCACCGCAGTCGTGATCAACACACGGGTACAAACGCTTGACGGGCCGGTTGATCTGACGACACCGCGCTACTTGTGGAATATTGAACGCTGGTACCTTCAGTAACCCGGTAAACAGGTTAGCGGTGGAGGTCGCATGAAAAATCCCTTCGCTGAGCGCGGACGGATTACCGATCCGGGCAAATTTGTTGGTCGCTGGCGCGAGCTGGGAGCGGCATGTGAACAACTCGAACGCCGTCGCCCACTCTTGCTGTACGGGCCGAGCGGGAGTGGTCGATCATCGCTGTTGACGCACCTGGCACAGGCCGCTGGAGCAGTGCTGGAAATCCCCAATCTGAACGCCTTCTACCTTGATCTTTCCCTGTTGCCTGATGCGGCGACAACGTATGGTCTGATCGTTCGTGCTCTGGGGGGGAGTGAACCAACGATTGCGGCTTTGGAACAGCGTCTGGCGGCCAGTGGCAGGCCGGTCTTGATCTGTCTCGATGGGGTCGAGGCCGCGATTGCCGCCGGTTGGGGTGAAGACCTGCTCGAACGATTGGGCCGCCTGGCCCGGCGAAGTGCGCCCGGCTACCACGGAGTAGCCGGGCCAACCGGGCAAACGCTGGCATACGATCTGATGGTTGTCGGGGCCATCCGTGGCACACCACCCATGCTGAGTGAACCATTCGCCACGGTGCGGCTAGGGCCATTGAGCTTCGCCGAAGCGCGCCTTTTGCTCGATAGCTACCTCGAAGAAGGTGAGCGTCTGTTTAGTGCTGATGAAGTACGCGAGTTGATGACGCTGAGTGCCGGTCAGCCGGCCTTTTTGCAGCGTGCGGCCTACCATCTCTACGAGACGCGCCGGCGGCCAACATACCGCTGGCGGAAAGCGTACCGGGCCGAGCTACGCGAACATCCACCGCTCGATAACCCCTTACCACCTGCTATTTTCGAGACAGACGAAGACGATGACGACGAAACTGATGATACGTTACCCGAACAGCTAGAGAGGGCAACGCCGGTGCGCCGTCGTCTGCGGGCCAGTCATCCGCCCGGTGACGATTTGCGTCCGCTGTTGGCAGCCGTTGGGCCGTTGCTGGCCGGTCTGATCAGTTTTCAGGCCAGTAGTTCCTGGCCGGTAGGTATCGCAATTGGTGCCGCAGGTTATCTGGCCGTGATCGCCTGGAACTGGCGCCGGAGCGAGTAGACGCATCTATATCGTTGACAGGCCGTGTACCGGCACACATTCTAATCACTGGCAAGCTTGTGTGGAGTGAACACGCCAGCCGGAAAACTACAGGCAATCAGCTCTTCAACCAGCCCGCGACGTGAGCCGTTGCAATTGATTTTACGACTGGCCAGCACAACATCGACCCGGCAGGCGTTGGCGTACAACTGATGTGCCAGGGTTGTTGATGAATTCGAGAGCATCACGAAACAATTCCGCGCTGCCAGTTGATGAAAGACCAGGGCAAGCCGACGCTGTTCACCCTCATCGAAGCCGCGTCGTGTGTAACTGGTAAAGGAAGCGGTACTGCTTACCGGCACATACGGCGGATCGAAGTAGACAAAATCACCCGCCTGAGCCTCATCGAGGACAGCCGCGAAATCGGCCACCCGCAGATCAACATTGCGTAAGGCCCGACTCACCTCACGGAGATTATCGCTGTCTACAATCTGCGGATTCTTGTAATAGCCGAAGGGGGCGTTGAACTGCCCCTTATTGTTCAGGCGATAGAGACCATTGTAGCAGGTGCGATTGAGAAAGATGGTGCGGGCTGCACGTTCCACCCGTGAGCGACGAGCAAAATCTGGTTGGCGATCCCAACTGCGAATATCGTAGAAGAAATCACGGTCGGTCGCATACGGGCGCAGACGATGCAGCAGTTCAATCAGATCCTCAACCTCATCACGAACAGCAATGTAACAGTCGATCAGTTCCGCGTTGAGGTCGCTCAGCATGGCCCCGTGTCGCAACAGACCATTGTTCCAGAGGTAAAAGAAGAGTGCGCCACCACCGACAAACGGCTCGTGATAGCGGCCAAAACGCTCTGGAATGCGCCGCGAAAGCTCTGGCAAGAGCTGACTTTTCCCACCAGCCCACTTGAGGAATGGACGCGCAGGCACACAAGGCTCCTCGCCAAACCTGCCAGACCAGGCAGGTTCGACTCCCATATGCGGTTATTGAGAATTGGATTATAACATATCGCATAGAAGAGCTATGTGCAAAACGGCCACGGCCTGATCTGGCGTCGGGTTGGTTTGGGTCGAGATTACAGGCATCTCGGTCATCGGTATTTCTTGATGATATAGTAGCGATCTCGTGGTAATTTCTTCCCTGGACTTGGAGCGGAAATGGGTTCATGCAGGCCAAACTGGCAGAGATAATATCAAATGTTGGCTTCCATCGCACCTGACGTCACACCGTTATCACACACTTCTAACGAACAGGAACCAGACCCGGTCATCTACCCGCATATCGCCCATCCTGGCAGTTGCACAACCTATCAATCCCCGCACCAGCGGCAAGAAGCCTCTCAAGCTCTTGCCCGACCAGAGCCTGGAGGTGGTCGTTAGATTGACCCAACCGGTGCCTCATAGCTGACTGAGCGCACCAATCGTCGAATCTACTCACAACCTGGTGATATCTATCTCTGAATACTAACTATGCCACGCACATCGCATTCGCAGTCATGGCACGCTGTGCGTTCCTGACAATGCAACCGAACATCATTCAGTAACGAACTAACGAATTGGTAGTCTCAGCTATGATGCACATCATCTATCCTGCTATCACACACACGACGTAACGCAATAGCCTGAAAAAACAGGCTCGCTATAGATTCACGAAACAGGTTTTAGCCGCAACATTTTGTGGAAAGATTCGGACATTTATACAGAGACACAAAGGTGCAAAGAAAACCTTTGTGTCTCTGTGTAGAGATACCAGAAGATCTTGTTTTTACCCAAGACTCGCCATCCTGCTCCTGGCAACCAGATAACGTTTACACCGTCGAGAGATCCCATTCCTCATAGATTTTGGGCACATCACTGATCAATCGGCGGGTATACGGATGTTTTGGCTGCAAAATCACATCATCGGCAGAACCCCTCTCAACGAAGCGTCCACGTTCCATGATGTAGATTGTATCTGAAACATAATAGGCCAGACCAATGTCGTGGGTGATAAAAATAAGCGTCATGCCAGTTTCGCTGCGCAGCTTCATCAGATAATCCAGAATAGTTGCGCGTGAACAGGCATCGATCATGGAAGTCGGTTCATCCGCTATCAAAATTTTGGGTTTCAGGAGGAAAATGCGAGCGATCATCAAGCGCTGCATTTGTCCACCTGACAGCTCGAAGGGATATTTGTTGGTCAGCTCGGCGAACTTCAGGTTGACAAAACTGCACGCCTCCGTCATCAACTCCACCTTCTGTTCGCGCGGAAGGTTACCCCCGCCGCGCATTCGGATACAATCAAGCAGTACGGAGTCGATCTTATGGAAGATATTGTAGGAAGAGAATGGATCCTGAAAGATAGCCTGGATGTTGCGCCAGTATTCCTGCTTCTTTTTGCCGGAGCTGAGGTCGCGTTTCTTTCCCTGGAAGTAAATTTCCCCCTCAGTGGCATTGATCAGCCCTAGCAACATCTTTGCCAGAGTAGTCTTACCACTACCCGACTCACCGACAATCGAGACGATTTCTCCTTCGTGGAAATCAAAATCAACATGATCGACGGCGATCGTCTTGTGACGGCCAAAGCCGAAAATTTTGGTAACTCCTCTACCGCTCAAACACGGATTTCCCTTGCTCACCATGGTTGTATGCCCTCCTCAACTCCTCCTCTGACAAAATGCACCGATAGGCACGGCCCTGGCTTACCTCGTATAGAGGAACCGACATGACTCTGCACTCTGGCTTGACATATTTACAACGGTCAGCAAAGCGACAACCGGGTGGCGGGTTTTTGAGGTTTGGCGGTGCGCCGGGAATGGCAGTCAGCTTGGCACTGCGCAAGCCACTCTCTGGCACAAGGATCGACCCCATTAACCCTTTGGAATATGGATGGAGTGGGTCAAAGACCGTCTGTTTGGCCGTACCCTTTTCGACGATCTGCCCTGCATACATAACCATGATGTCATCGGCGACATTGTAAAGCAGCGGCAACTCATGCGTGATAAAAATCATCGCCTTGATGAAGCCACTCTCCATCATGTCGCGCAACATCTTGATAACCATCTTCTGCGAAGTAACATCTAGTGCCGAAGAGGGTTCATCAGCGATCAACACCTTTGGTGTCAGGATCACGGCCACAGCAATCACCGTGCGTTGCTTCATACCACCCGACAATTCCACCGGATATTTGTACAGCACCTCGGGCGGTAGACCGAGCCGCTCAAACAAAGCGCGGGCGTGATCAAGGATCATCTGCCTGGTCCAGCTCGGCTCATGGGCACGAATGACATCACCGATGAAGTCGATGACTTTACGTGTCGGGTTAAGCGCATTCATTGCCGCCTGCGGGATGTAGGCAATCTCTTTCCCCAGAATCGACTTGCGCACCTCATCCGGTTTCATGCCGGTAATATTCTGTCCGTCGATGATAATCTCGCCGCTAATGTAATGGAGGGGTGGAAAGTAGTAGCCCATCAGACTGAGGGCCAATGTCGATTTGCCACAGCCTGACTCACCAGCGATACCGAGAGTCTTGCCTTCCTCGATCTTCAGCGATACGCGGTCAACGGCATAGACGTCTTCCTTGTAGCGGGTGACATATTTGGTAGTGAGGTCACGGACCTCAAGCATGACTTTTCCCATCGCTTTACTCAATCTCTCAAAGCAGGGTTGAAAACCTGATCAAGACCAGTGTTCATCAGATTCATCGAGAAGGAGATCAATGCAATTGTCACGAGCACCGGCAGATAGGCCCACCATTTGCCTAGAATATGCGCCTGATAAATCATGGCCCAGTTCATCATCAACCCCAAGGTCGGTGTTTCGGTAGTGCGTGGACCAAGACCCAGGATAGATAGACCTGCCTCTGCTAAAATGCCCGATGAGACTTGCAGGATGAATGCCATCACTACATATGAGGCAATGTAGGGCAGAATATCGGTCAGAATGATACGAGGCACCGAATGGCCGGAGAGTTTCGATAAATTGACATGATCACGATTACGCAGGGAAAGTACCTGCGACCGTACAGCTCTGGCTGTCCACACCCACGAGGTCAAGCCAATTACAGCAGCAATGGTAATTGCTCCGCGCTGATCCTGACCAATACTGAACGAAATGAGAATGAGCAGCACAAACGTGGGAATAACGGTAAATAAGTTGGTTAAGAACATGATCATGTCATCAACTAGCCCACCAATATATCCTGCCAGTAGCCCTAATGTCAGGCCGATGGTAGTAGCAATCAATCCTGCAACCAGTCCGATTACCAGAGAAACCGCCGTAGCTGTCACCAGTTGGGTCAGTACGTCACGTCCAAAATTATCCGTGCCCAATGGCAGAATGCGCACATTAGCGATCTCACCCACGTTAGCGTAGTCCGTTTGTTGGATTATCGCTTTCTGCTCGAGGGCACCCGTCGCTGAGTTGGGCACAGCAATGATCGCCGGCTCCGTAGAGAGTAGCCCTTCAAGAGCAGCATCAACCCGTTGGAAATAGCGCTGCCGGGCAAAGGTCATGCCCTCTAAGCGCAGGTTCGGATCATAGTTCGCCTCCCAGAGTGCCAACAACTTTTCCGTATCGTTGGTATCGATCTCTTCTGCGGGCACCCCGAACGCGACCAGCCACTCCTTCATGGCAACACGGTCTTCCTGACGCAACCGGTTTTCAATGCGCTTGACGGCGGCGTCCTCAAGGTTAAGCGTATACAAGACCGGCGAGTTGACGGCATCGTAGACACTGACATAGATACCAGGTGGGAAGAACGTTCCCTGCCCAATGATCTGTAACGGTGGATGGCGCACGATTAAAGGGTAAACAATGACAATCAGGAGGATTGTCATCAGGATAGTGAATCCCACCACAAACTTACCAGAGCGAAAAACCTGTCGAAGTGTGTGTTGCATAAGCACTTATCCTCTCAATCAGACTGAGCCGCCTTTATACGCGGGTCGATCACGCCATATAAAATTTCGAGGATAAAGTTGGCGGTCAATACCATAAATGTGATGATCAAGGTTGCCGCAGAGATGAGCGGGTAATCCTGCCCCATAACGGCATTCAGGAGCGTTGTACCAAGACCCGGATAGCTAAAGACGATCTCCGCAATCAGCGCACCGCCCACCATCGTGCCGAGTGACAATGCCAGACCGGTTACCTGTGGCAACATGGCGTTGCGAAAGACATAAGTGACAATCTTGTCGTCTTTGATTCCCATGAAGCGAGCGAATTTCACGTAATCCGCATTCAGTTCATAAATTGACATCGAACGCATGCCAATTGCCTGCCCGCCGATGGCAATCAACACAATCGACCAGAAGGGTAGCTGGTAGTGGATAAAAGCTGACCATAGAAACGTTGGTGTCAGGCCAGGAATAAGCGTATAGCCGTAGCCTCCCGAAGTGGGAAACCACTTCAAATACACCGCAAAGATCACCAGTAAAATCACTGCCATCCCAAAAGCCGGAAAGCTGCTCAAGAAGAGTGCAGAGGGCATGAGTACCTTATCAAAGCCGCCCCGGAGATAGGCAGCCATGGCACCGAGCAAGTTTCCTAAAATCCAGCCAACAAGGATGGCTGGAAACTGCAAGATCAGTGTCCACCCAATCGACGAACCAATCACCTCGGCCACTGTGCGTGGATACTGACTAAATGAAAACCCGAAGTCACCCCGAAACACATTGCGTACGTAAATAAAAAACTGCTCGATAATCGGCTTATCGGTGCCAAACAGCTCAGTATATTGCTGATAGATTGCCTGCACACCGGTTGGATTGCTGATGCCTTGCGCCTGCCGTGCCACGATTGCGGCAACCGGATCACCTGGCATTAGACGAGGCAACGTAAAATTCAGGACGAAGGCAAAGACAAAGGTGATTACAAACCAACCGAGTTTGTTGAGAAAATATCTGATGTACCCTTTCAACGCAACCCTGCCTTCCGTTTGTCAATCCCCACCGGCTTGCTCAGAGCGAAGCCGTATTCCGGAGAACCATCTTCCAGAACAAGACCCTACATCCAAAATGCCTGGAAACACGTTTGAGCCTGTGAGTTGAGCATGTCAGTGATTTGAAGAGACCCTTTCGGAGATAGTCCGGAAAGGGTCTCTTCAGCCTCGCTACGGCTCTACAAGCCTGAGATTGTAGAGACCAGCAATGCCCCAGCCATCGATCAGGTTAAGCGGTGGGACAGGCGGGTTGGTGCCATCACCTTCATGCGGGAAGTTTGTCCAGATACTTTCGTTGACAGTGTGGAAGTTCTGTGGGCGATACATCAGGGTGAACGAAGGCACGTCGGTCAGATAAATCTCGACCAGCCGGGTATACATTTCTTTCAACCTGGCTTCATCGGTCTCATGCGGGATCAATTTCAACAGCTCATCCACCTCTGGGTTGGAGTATTGGCCCCAGTTACCGCTCCAGTTGCTCGGCATGCCGATCCACTCTGAGCTGAGCAGGTTGCGAATACGTCCCCATGGTTGCGTCGGGCCGGCGCCTGCGCTCCACATCATAAAGATCTCATAGCCAGCAGGTAAGGGGGTGTCAGATTTGGTGACGACTGTCTGATAAACCGACCACTCGGGGAAATTAGTAGTGATGTCAATACCAATCTGCTTGCCGGCTGCGGCGACAATCTCGATAGCAGCTTGCCAGTCAGACCAACCGTTGGGGCAGGTGGCCACATAGCTCAGCTTCTGACCGTTATACTCTCGCCATCCATCGCCGTCGGTATCAACAACCCCGCAGTCATCGAGCAGCTTCTTAGCCCCTTCAATATCGTTGCCCGTCCACTGCAAATGTGCAACCGCCTCGCGGTTGTACAGCGCCTGCTCAAAGGGCGTCGGGTTCATCAGGGAGCGCGGCACCTGCTCGAAAGTGGCGGACTGATTGGTCATGGCGTTGGCAATGATTGCTGAATAATCAACTGCAATTGCAATCGCCTTGCGAATGCAAACCTGATCCAGACCGGCAGCTTTCAGATTAAAGAACGCAGTTGGCAGGCTAGCGCCAATGTGATAGGGCGGTTCGGGTAGATAGGTGGAGATGGGCAGATTCTGCTTCTCCCACAGGTCCTGCACGTTAGAGTTGAATTGCTGGCTGACGTCCACTTCACCGGCGGCCAGGGCCGTTGAACCGGCTGCGTTGTCCTTGAAGATTACGTGCGCCAGGTACTTGGGCATCGGCAACTTGCCCCACATGCTGGGGTCTTGGCCCCAGTAATTGTCGTTGCGGACCAATACAACCTTAGTATCGTCGGCAAAGAATTTGCCATAGGGACCGGAATATACGACATCTTCCGCAGGATCGGCTAACAGTTTGGTAGGATCACCACCACTACGCTCTTCCAGCTTCTGCGTCCAGGCTTTCTGGATGACGTAGTACGTGCTCAGGTATGCCTGGACGATCAAAGGATTGACAGCCCGTCCGTTTGCATCGAGCTTTGCCTTGATCACAACAGTTTGTGGATCAACTGCTTCGATGGTCTCGATGTAATCCCTATTCGCAGCAGCAACCGCGGTTTCGTACTTCACATGCGTGGCCCAGGTGTAGGCGACATCTTCGGCAGTCACCGGCGTGCCGTCGCTCCAGCGGGCAGCCGATTTGATCTTGAAGGTGATTTCGGTGCGATCTGCGTTCCATGTCCAGTCGCCATCAGCCAGCAATGGATATTGCTTACCGTCTAACATGTTATACAAATACGGCGTCTCGAACATGGTCACGCGAGCGCTGTCTTGTAGCGCAATCACCATGCCGTTGTTGTTGTTATTGGAATAGGGATTCCAACCGACGACCGGTCCCCACTGTAAGCCATTGAAATAGAGCGTTTCCTTACGTGGCAATGCATCAGCGCTTATCGGGGCTGCAACCTGTGTCGGTGCAGACGCTTCGGTCAGCGCAGTTGGAGCCTGCGCTGGCTGCACCGTAGTCGGTTGCCCCACCGGTGCAGGAGATGGGCCACAAGCGGTTAGTATCACGCTCACCATGAAAACAATCAAAAGACTGAAGCGGTGTTTCATAGGTACCTCCACGAAAAAACGTCTGGGATCCAAAACATGGAAATAAATCGATAAGGTACAACATTTACTCCTGGTAGTCCTGGCCTGGTTCACCTCCTTGTTTTTTATCTTGCGTTCCGAATCCTTAATGAGTCTTGGGATGAGTGCTACGTCGCAGCGCTGCTCCACAAGACATACGAACAATCAACCTGGTAGGTAGGACAATATGCTGAACACTAACTTTCGCCGCCTGGGTTGTACAGGTCTCTAACTGTTCAATTAGCGTAGCAGCAGCCAGAAAGCCGATCTGCTCAATTGGATGATGTACCGTAGTCAGAGGCGGATCAATCGTTGTCGCTACCGGCAAGTTATCAAATCCCACTACGGCAATATCATCAGGAACCTTCAACCCCGCCGCCTGGATTGCTTTTATCGCGCCGACAGCCATGCTGTCATTGGCAGCAAACACGGCATCAGGCCGAGGGGTAACCTGCAATAGGCGTTGCATAGCGTACTTTCCGCTGGCTTCTGACCAATCGCCCCCCTGAATATATTCCGGATGCGGCTCGATACCCGCCTCGCGCAGCGCACACAGATAGCCTTCCAGGCGATCATAGGCGCCGACCAGGCTCATTAAACCGGTAATAGTGGCAATCTTCGAGTAGCCAAGCTTCAACAGATGCTGCGTAGCCAGGATAGCGCCTTTGAGGTTATCAACATTCACCGAAGAAATATCTGTGCGACCAGGAATTCGACCGATCATGACAAGCGGCAGTCGTTTGGCCAACAAATGCTGCACGAACGGGTCATCCATCAACGGTGGTGCCAGAAGCAGACCATCTATGTGTCGAGCGTGAATTAACCATTGATAGGTGTCGTCTTCTTGTCGTAGCACCAGTGATAGCATCAAATAATACCCACGCTCATCACATGCCTTTGCACACCCCTGAATCAATACTGAAAAATACGGATCGGTAAAAATCGTGCTGAGTGGATGAGGTATGACCAGACCGATGACTCGACTGCGACGACCAGCTAATGCGCGTGCTGCAAGATTAGGCTGAAAATCGTGCTCTTTAATGATTTGCCATACTCGCTCTCGCATTTCTGGACTCACATGTGGATCGTGGTTAATCACCCGAGAGACTGTCGAGCGTGAACAACCGGCAAGGCGCGCAATTTCTTCTAGTGTCATCTGTATCTCCATTTGGTAGAAACGAATTGCGAGTACATCAGCACTGTATGCTTGTTGTGTTGTTTGTTGGTAAATACCCACAAAATGCTGATCATCTTGCTCAGTACTTGATAGGCCAATACTTTGGAACACAGTTCTTGGCTTCTGTGCGACTGCCGGTGCGGAAATAACATGTAGTAACGAGGCAATTTGGCAATCGTCCAGATTTGATCAACTCTGTGACTGTATCTAACGTACAGGGATAGTCTCGAATACTGGTCAGCGTGTTGTAAGGAATGCAGAAATTGTCCACAGCACCGACCAGGGTACATGCCTAAAGGCAGTTTGGGCAGGGATCGAGCGCCATGGATGGTTCGGCACGTTAGACTGCCCAGATGCAAGCGGAAGGTAACATGCAGGCGTTTGGCAGAGGCAATGTTTACTGTCTGGCTACTGTTGTCTGAGGATACCAACAGGCAACAAAGTCTACTTCGGCGCCTTACATCAGATGATAGGGGATACTTTCGATATAACGGTGTTGGAAGAACTTGCTTACCTAGCCGATGGTGTCGCAGGCTCAGAGCGCTAAGTGCGTGTAACTTAATACCACTCTCAGGACTTGACCATGTAAGGGGAGATGAAAAGTCAGGAGTTAGGCTGTTAACCCATCCACAACTCCCAACAATACCGCTCCTCGTTGAGTACCGGGTCATGACATACCAGCTATCTTGCGGATGAAGATATTGTCTTAGTAGAGCTTCAGTACATCCTGCATATACTGGTTGATCATCATTGACTGGGTTATCCACAGTATCCCCCTTTGGATACGAATCTACGCTTCTCTGGCATGCATGTACACCAGCTCAGTTGAGTTTCCAGGAGCAGATGGAATGAAGCTGCTCACGATAAGTACTGCTCCACCTCTCTGGTGCACACTGCCACCACATTGTGAGCCAACAACCGCTCTCCTGGCATTCACTGATTAGTCATACACACCAAGGTGCCGACCAGTATTACTTTATTCTTTCAGATATTTCTGCCGATAAAACACCTTTTCCTGTCGGTTACTAAACGGTTCTCGCATATAACGTGCAACGATGCCACTCTTCCTCAAACAACAGTCAACGTTGATGGCGCCTTGCATATTAGTCCTTATACCGGGCAGGTCTGATTATGACATTATTACCAGCGAGAGACCTACAACATTTCTTCTTGCGTATCCAGAACATGCAATTGATTCTGCGTATTTTTCAACGTTCAGCACCAAATCATGATTTTGTGGATACTTATCAGGTGTAATATCATTCATTAAAACATGGGAGCGCTCTCATCCCATTAGAACCGCCTGCTTCCTCTCGCGAGACTTTGCCCCACAAACATGGGAGCGCTCTCATCCCATTAGAACCGCCTGTTTCCTCTCGCGAGACTTTGCCCCACAAACATGGGAGCGCTCTCATCCCATTAGAACCGCCTGTTTCCTCCCGCGAGACTTTGCCCTACAAACATGGGAGCGCTCTCATCCCATTAGAACCGTCTGCTTCCTCTCGCGAGACTTGACTTAAGTATTTGGGAATATTCTAGTTGACCGAGAATATAGCATACCATTGTTGTCTTGTCAACACACATATGAACTCATTTCTTAACCAAGCATGTCTGATTAAACCGGCCGCAAGCGTTAATTGATGGGCAGCCATATCTTGACAGTTTATGTATGAGTGCACACAAAATGTTCTAGGAGCAACATAGTCACCGCACACTTCCATAATAACAATTGACTGGCTCGCCTCTCAGGTGCACAGTGATAATAGAGAGAAGGTAGTCAGTCATGGTTCTGCACTCCAACTAGGGTGACATGGGCATAATTAATGTCTACCAAATCATTCCTAATACTATGGGGTTATGAAGTGACTTCTAACTTTGAAGTCTGTCCAAGATTTTGAAACAATTTATATATAACCAACCTCAAAAACCGTCTGATCATACAGTTCGCATCACAATATTTTTTATCCAGTTTTAACCCCTAAACCTCAAAAATTTCCACAAAATTAATCTCTCAAGACCTTGTCAACCAGAATTACACAATGCATTCAATGAGATCATTTTAAAATTCATCAACCACCAAATCAAAATTGTTAATTCACAAGTATCCTTTATAAATCATTTAAAAATATTTCCAATAACGAACATTTTTATCAGAACAAGACAGTTAAGCATGTAATACGATGGGGTTCTGGCAAGTAGCTCTCTGTTTGCCTGCTAACAGTGGCAGAATAGATCGTGCCAGGAGCTGTGTTCGCTTCAGACCTGTGTGTACAGTAGAACCACCAAACTCAGACATGCGACCCCAGTTGGGTCACCAATGACAATCTGTGTCGCTGGGAAGAATTGGAACAGACCAACGACAACCCGGCTCTCAAGGGTTTGGCTTGCTATAGGCACGAACCACGTATAATAAAAGAACAAAGTCGCACAGCAGGAACAAAATATTAAGGAAACCACCTGTATTACTGATACGAATGATGTATACCTTCATCGATAACTGTAAACTTCTATTGAGAGGATGCCATGCAGATTGATATCCGACCGGTGACAACGTATGCCGAATATCGGGCGTGCGAACAGCTTCAGCAACTGGTATGGGGTGATGAGTTTGTGGTGCCGCTCAACTTACTGACCACCGTACAGCGGAACGGCGGGTTGGTGTTAGGGGCTTTCAAAGGTGACGAACTGGTCGGCTTCGTCTTTGGTTTTCTGGCGCGCACTGCCGACGGACGGTTAAAACACGCTTCACACATGGCAGCAGTCCACCCCGATCTGCGCGATGCCCGGATTGGCGAACAACTCAAACGGGCGCAACGCGAGTTTGTGCTGGCCCAAGACCTGGAGCTGATGACGTGGACGTTTGATCCACTGCTGGCCCGGAATGCCCATCTCAATCTGCACAAACTCGGCACTATCAGCCGTACCTACCTGCGGAATGTGTATGGGCCTGAGCCAGAACTCGTTGATGGCATCCTGCCCAGCGACCGTTTTCAGGTCGAGTGGTGGCTGGTACACTCGCCATTTGCCCGCCCATCAGCCGATCAGGTTGCCAGATCACCCTTGCTCAACCCAACACTAGATACGCCGGTGCAGATCACCCATGAACCGGTCGTGCGGCTGGCTATTCCTGCCGATTTTGCTGCTCTTCAGCAGCACGATCCAGCAATTGCCCAGGCCTGGCGTTATCATTTTCGGGCCTGGGCTGAAGCTGCCTTTGCCGCCGGGTATGTCGTTGTCGATTTTGTGCGTGCAGAGAACTACTATGTTCTGGTTTCGGCAGATGCTTAGACGAGCAACCCAAGTTACCAATCAGTACCGCATGCAACTAGTTTGACACATCCCGCCGGGGAACGTACAATCAAAAGGGCAGGCATACTGAACATTGTCATAGATCACGGACATGCCCGGCATGCGGCTTGCCGGCCCATACGGTTTGTCGTATATCATCTGCTGGCGCTTCATCACAGATTATCAATACCCCAGCATACGACGTACCGACCTATACGGTTTGTCGTCTATCGCAAGTGCACAGAACGCACATTGCTTGCTGTCAAATTGAGGAGGTCTAATGACCGTCAAGGAGTCACGCACTCGTACTCGCCGCACGGCGGCAAAAGCGAAACTCGATCTATCGGTGATCGGTGAAGGACGGCGACGGGTCATTATTGAAGCGGTTGAGCCAATCATTGATGGTGGTCGTTATCCGGTGAAGCGAATCATCGGTGATACGCTGGTGGTCAGTTGCGATCTGTTTGCCGATGGTCATGATGAACTGGCAGCAGTAGTACGCCATCGACCGGTCAGCGCTAAGACATGGCATGAAGCACCAATGCGCTTACTGGTCAATGATCGTTGGGAAGGTCAGTTTACCCTGAATAGCATCGGTCGGCATGAGTTTCAGGTTGTGGCCTGGATCGACCGTTTTGCGACCTGGGTGCATCAACTTGAGAAGCGGTTGGCTGCCGGGCAAGATGTGCGGGTCGATTTGCAGATCGGTGCCGCGCTGGTTGGTGAGGCTGCACGCAATGCCAGTGGCGCTGATGCTGCGGTGCTGCATGTCGCCGAAGCGGCCCTGATTGCCGGTGACGTTGATACAGCCTTTGCCGCTGAAATCCACTCCTTGATGGCTGTCCATTTGCCACGCCGATTTGCTACCGAGTCTGAGATTTACCCGATAACAGTCGAACGCGAACGAGCACGCTTTTCCGCCTGGTACGAGCTGTTTCCCCGCTCGGCGGCTGACGAGCCGGGTCGCCACGGCACGTTCCGCGATGTGATCAAGCGGCTGCCGTACATTGCCGAACTCGGTTTTGATGTGCTGTACCTGCCACCGATCCATCCGATTGGATATACCTTCCGCAAGGGCAAAAATAACAGCCTGAATGCCGGCCCCAACGATCCGGGCAGCCCATGGGCGATTGGGAATGCCGATGGCGGGCATATGAGCATTCATCCCGAATTGGGCACATTGGATGATTTTCGGGCGCTGGTGCGCGAAGCGCAGAAATACGGTATCGAAGTAGCACTTGACATCGCGTTCCAATGCTCACCCGATCATCCGTACGTGCGTGAGCATCCAGAGTGGTTCCGCGCTCGCCCAGACGGAACCATCCAGTATGCCGAGAATCCACCGAAAAAATATCAGGATATCTACCCGTTCGATTTTGAATCGGAAGACTGGCAGGGGCTATGGCAAGAGCTGCGCCGGGTCTTCGAGTTCTGGATCGAGCAGGGTGTGCGTATCTTTCGGGTGGATAACCCGCATACCAAGAGCTTTCGCTTCTGGGACTGGTGTCTGAACTCGCTGAAGAGTGCGCATCCCGACCTGATCTTTCTCTCGGAAGCGTTCACCCGGCCAAAGGTGATGTACCATCTGGCCAAGATTGGCTTTACGCAGAGCTATACCTATTACACCTGGCGCACTACCAAACACGAGTTGACCAGCTATCTGCAGGAATTGAATACCCGCCCGGTCAGTGATTTCTTCATTCCCAATTTCTGGCCGAATACGCCTGACATTCTGACCCCACAGTTTTACGCTGGTCAGCGCTCGGTGTTTATGACCCGCGCTGCGATGGCGGCGACGTTGACGGCCAGTTGGGGTATGTACGGCCCGGTGTATGAATTGATGGAGCACACGCCGGTAGCCGGACGTGAAGAGTACATTAACAATGAGAAGTACGAAATCCGGCACTGGAATCTCGATGCACCGCACAGCCTGCGCGGCTATATCGGCCAGCTCAATCGGATTCGGCGTGAGCATCCGGCCCTTCACCGGAATGACACCCTGCGCTTCCACCGCGTAGACATCGATTTTCACGAGCACGAATGGTTGCTCGCGTATAGCAAGACATCACCGGACGGCAGCGACATCATTCTGGTGGTGGTCAACCTTGACCCCGAACGTACCCACAGTGGTTGGGTTCAGGTGCCGCTGAACGACTGGAACGTGAATGGCGTGTTCCAGGCCCACGATCTGTTGACGGACGCACGTTACACCTGGTCGGGAGAGTATAATTACGTGCAGCTCAGCCCGATGGCTCCCGTCCATATCTTTTGTATTCGCCGGCTCCGCCGTGACGAGCGCGGCTTTGAGTATTTCGCCTGATAGTTGTACGATGAGGGAGTGGCATGAACCGTGTACGCCCGGCCAAGACGCCGACTCTGTTAGCCGATGATCCGCTCTGGTACAAAGATGCGGTCATCTACGAATTGCACGTGCGCGCTTTTTGCGATAGCAATGGTGATGGTATCGGAGATTTTCCCGGTCTGACCAGCAAGCTCGACTATCTGCAAGATTTGGGCGTAACGGCAATCTGGCTGCTCCCCTTCTATCCCTCACCGCTGCGCGATGATGGCTACGATATAGCCGATTATACGAACATTCATCCCAATTACGGCACGCTGGCCGATTTTAAGGTGTTTATTCGCGAAGCCCATCGGCGTGGGCTGCGCGTCATCACCGAGCTTGTCTGTAACCACACCTCTGACCAGCACCCCTGGTTTCAACGTGCCCGGCGGGCTAAGCCCGGTACTTCAGCCCGCAACTTTTATGTCTGGTCGGATACACCCGACCGCTACAAGGACGCCCGGATCATCTTCAAAGATTTTGAGACCAGTAACTGGACGTGGGATCCAGTGGCGCAGGCGTACTACTGGCACCGCTTCTACAGCCATCAACCCGATCTCAACTTTGAAAATCCGGCTGTCCAGCGGGCTGTCTTCAAGGCGATGGAGTTCTGGCTCGATCTGGGAGTCGATGGCATGCGTCTCGATGCCATCCCCTACCTCTACGAAGCAGAGGGCACCAATTGCGAGAACCTGCCGGAAACCCACGCCTTTCTCAAACGCTTACGTAAGCATATGGACGAAAAGTACCAGGGGCGTATGTTTCTCGCCGAGGCCAATCAATGGCCAGAAGACGCGGTTGCCTATTTCGGGGATGGCGATGAGTGCCATATGGCCTTTCACTTCCCGGTGATGCCCCGCCTCTTTATGTCGGTTCACCTTGAGAATCGCTATCCGATCATTGATATTATGCGGCAAACGCCGCCAATACCCGACAATTGCCAGTGGGCAATCTTTCTGCGCAATCACGATGAACTGACCCTCGAAATGGTCACCGATGAAGAGCGCGACTATATGTACCGGGTCTACGCTCGCGATCCCCAGGCCCGGATTAATCTCGGCATTCGCCGACGACTGGCACCATTGCTCGGCAACCATCGCCGCAAGATCGAGTTAATGAACGGATTGCTCTTCTCGCTGCCCGGTACGCCGGTGATCTATTACGGTGATGAGATCGGGATGGGCGATAACATCTACCTCGGCGACCGCAACGGTGTGCGCACGCCGATGCAGTGGAGCGGTGATCGGAATGCCGGTTTTTCGCGGGCTAATCCTCAGCAACTCTATCTGCCGGTAATTACCGATCCGGAGTATCACTACGAGACGGTCAACGTCGAGACGCAAAGCGCCAATCAGCATTCATTGTTATGGTGGACGAAACGCCTGATTGCACTACGGAAGCGTTACGCCGCATTTGGCCGGGGCACGCTCGAATTTCTCTATCCCGAAAATCGTAAGGTGCTCTGTTTCCTGCGCAAAACCGAGGATCAGATTCTCCTGGCCGTTTTCAATCTGTCGCGGTTTGTTCAGGGTGTCGAACTCGATCTCTCGCCGTACCGTGGCCTGATGCCGGTTGAGCTATTCGGTCAGGTGGAATTTCCACCGATTGGCGATCAGCCCTATTTCCTGACCCTTGGCCCACACAGCTTCTACTGGTTTACGCTAACACCGCAACGGATTGAAGGAGTACGCTTGCCCACACCCCAACCTGAAACCGAACTGGTTGAGATTCCGGTTGATGCGATTGAGTGGGATGCGATCTTCTACGATGGCCGGCAGGCGCGGCTTGAGCGAGTCTTACCCGATTACCTGCGTTATCGGCGCTGGTTTGGGGCCAAAACACGCAAGATCAAACAGGTGCAGGTAAGCGAGTTTGCCCGTCTCGATTATGCCGGTGGCCCAGCCTACCTGACACTGTTGCAGGTCACCTATGTTGAAGGCGCCCCAGAAACCTACTTGTTGCCGATGGCGTATGCCGAAGGCGAGCGCGCCGACCAGATACTGGCCGATCAACGCCACATGGTGATTGCCCGCCTACGGGTTGGCCGTCGACCTGAAGCCGGTATCCTGTACGACCCACTCGGTGAGCGTCGCTTTGCGTCGGCGCTCCTGGAACTGATAATCGGACGACGCCGTCTACGGGGTGAAGCCGGTGGAGAGCTGGTGGGTGGCACGACCCGTGCGCTCCGCAAGCTTCTCGGCGGTAGTGATGGCCTGGAACCGAGTTTGATGCGTGGCGAGCAGAGCAATTCATCGATCAATTTTGGTGGTCGGCTCATTATGAAGCTCTTCCGTAAGATCGAGCTGGGCCGCAATCCCGATCTGGAACTGGGACGTTTCCTGACCGAAGAGGTTGGGTTCCCCCATACACCACCGGTAGCCGGCTACATTGAATATCTGCGCGGCAAAGATGAACCGTTGACGCTGGCAATCGTTCAGGGCTATGTGCAGAACGAAGGTGATGCCTTCGATTACGCGCTCGATGTCGTGCGCCGCTACTATGATACGGTGCTCACCCGTACCGATGTCGTGCCACCGGTTGTGAAGGCAAGCGTTGCCGGCATGCTCGCGGCTGCGCATCAGCCACCGCCAGCCCTGGTTGAGGAATTGATCGGTGGTTACCTCGAGTCGGCACGCCTGCTCGGTCAGCGGACTGCGGAGATGCATCAGGCTCTGGCCAAAGGAAGTGGACCGGCAATGGCACCTGAACCCTTCTCGACCCTCTACCAGCGCTCAATCTACCAGAGTATTCGGAGTCTGATCGGGCAAACCCTGCAAGATTTGCGGAAACTGCTGCCGTCGTTGCCGGCAACCGTTCGTCCGGCGGCAGAGCGTGTTACCCAGAGTGAAGAGGCGCTCCTGGCGCGGTTGCAACGGATTACCGGTGACAAGATCGAGACGGTGCGTATTCGCATTCACGGTGACTACCATCTCGAACAGGTGCTCTTCACCGGCAAAGATTACATGATTATCGACTTCGAGGGTGAACCACTGCGCCCAATCAGCGAGCGGCGGATCAAACGCTCACCGTTGCGTGATGTGGCCGGCATGTTGCGCTCATACCAGTATGTCGCCTATGCCGCTCTATATGCCCATAATGGTGCAAGCAGAAGCGCTGAAGAGATCGAGCGACTTCAGCGCTGGGCTGATATGTGGAGTTTCTGGGTCTGTGCAGCCTTTCTTAATGGCTATCTGACCACAGCCGGCCATGAAGCATTCGTCCCCCAGGATCAGGCCGATCTCGAAGCCCTGCTCGAGACGTTTGTCGTCGAAAAAGCCGTCTACGAACTGGGTTACGAGATGAACAATCGCCCTGACTGGCTGCCGATCCCGATCAACGGCATCTTACGCCAGATTGAAGAATGATCGCTGCCGCCGATGTTCCTGCACTACCATCGGCTTGAAGCACCATAAAGGAGGCTGCAATGAGTGATACCGAAAAACCTCGCCGCACCCGCCGTAAACAGGTGGCGAATACTGATGAGCCTTCCACGACAGTGACGGCCTCGACCACGGATGCACCAACCGCAACCATTGAGGAACCTTCGGCGGCTGCTCGTGCTATGATGACCAGTATCCTCAGCGAGGATGATATTTATCTGTTCAACCAGGGCACCCATTACCGCTTGTACGACAAATTTGGTGCTCAGCCGGTGGTGCTGGAAGGTGTACCGGGCACCTATTTTGCGGTTTGGGCACCAAATGCCGAGTATGTGGCCGTGATCGGCGACTGGAATAACTGGGACGCCGGTGCCAACCCGCTCCGGCAGCGCGGCTTTTCGGGTGTGTGGGAGGGATTTATCCCCCACGTCGGTAAAGGCATGCGCTACAAGTTCCACATCGCCTCGCGCTACTACGGCTATCGCGAAGACAAGACAGATCCCTTCGGCACCTACTTCGAGGTCGCACCGCAGACGGCTGCCATTATCTGGGATCGCGATTACACCTGGTCGGATCAACAGTGGATGAGCGAACGGGGGCAGCGGCAGCGCCTCGATGCGCCGATCTCCATCTACGAAGTGCATTTGGGATCGTGGCGGCGCAAACCGGAAGAGGATAACCGTCCGCTCAATTACCGTGAACTGGCCCACGAGCTGGTCGAGCATGTGAAAGATTGTGGCTTTACCCACGTTGAGCTGTTACCGGTCACCGAGCATCCCTTCTACGGTTCCTGGGGGTATCAATCGACGGGTATGTTCGCGCCGACCAGCCGGTACGGAACGCCGCAAGACTTCATGTATTTTGTGGATTATCTGCATCAAAACGGGATTGGGGTGATCCTCGATTGGGTGCCCAGCCACTTCCCGACCGACGGTCATGGGCTGGCCTACTTCGATGGTACCCATCTCTACGAACACGCCGATCCGCGTAAAGGCTACCATCCCGACTGGGGAAGCTATATTTACAACTATGGTCGGAACGAGGTACGAAGCTTCCTGATCAGCTCGGCGCTCTGCTGGCTGGATAAGTTTCACATTGACGGGATACGGGTTGATGCGGTTGCGAGCATGCTCTATCTCGACTATTCGCGCCGAGCCGGCGAGTGGATTCCCAACGAATACGGTGGGAACGAAAATCTGGAGGCGATTAGCTTCCTGCGCGAATTGAACACCCAGATTTACAAGTACTACCCTGATGTGCAGACAATTGCCGAGGAGAGCACAGCCTGGCCGATGGTATCGCGACCGGTCTACGTTGGTGGATTGGGCTTCGGCTTCAAGTGGGACATGGGCTGGATGCACGATACCCTGCAGTATTTCCGGCGCGATCCGATCTACCGGCGCTTTCATCACAACGAATTGACCTTCCGTGGCCTCTACATGTTCAGCGAGAACTACGTGCTACCACTCTCGCACGATGAGGTCGTTCACGGCAAAGGGTCACTGCTCGACAAGATGGCCGGCGATGTCTGGCAAAAGTTTGCCAACCTGCGCCTGCTCTACAGCTATATGTTTGCTCAACCCGGTAAAAAACTGCTCTTCATGGGTGGTGAATTCGGACAGTGGCGCGAATGGTCACACGACACCAGCCTGGACTGGCACTTACTGATGTTTCCCTCCCATCAGGGCGTACAACGATTGATTGGCGATCTTAACCGTCTCTACCGTACTGAGCCGGCCTTGCACGAACTGGACTGTGATCCACGTGGGTTTGAGTGGATCGATGCCAATGATGCCGATGCCAGCGTCTACAGCTTTCTGCGCAAGAGCCGCTACGGCGAGCAAATTCTGATCGTGATCAATGCCACGCCGGTCGTGCGTGAGGATTACCGAATTGGGGTACCGGTGGGTGGCTGGTGGCGTGAATTGTTTAACAGCGACTCGGAGTATTATTGGGGAAGTGGGCAAGGCAATGCCGGCGGCGTGATGGCCGAAGCAATTCCAACCCATGGCCGGGATTTTTCGTTGCGACTGCGCCTGCCGCCCCTGGGTGCGCTCTTCCTGAAACCTGCCGGCTAAGTGCTGCCACTGCAAGACGCACGTTTAGCGTGCTTCCATTTCGTACCTGCCGATTGTTCGTACTACACTTGACCGGGAGTGACTTGCCGACGTGAGTTACTCCCGGCTACAGCAGCGACCCCGTTGCTGCGTTCGTCGCAACAGCATTGCTTCCTGCCATCCCTGGCTGACCGTACATCCCGTTCTCAACGAAACTGCACTTCGTACCAGGACAGCATGGTATACGACACAGACAGGTTTTCTGCCTGTATATCAAGAGGGCTAGCGATGTTTGATCTTCCTCTCCCTGGCGCAATCTATCGCGCCGATGGTACAACTGCTTTCACCTTATGGGCACCGACTGCAAACCGGGTCGAACTGATGTTACTCGACCCCACACCGCAGACGATAGCGATGCAACCGATTGGCTATGGCTGCTGGCATGTGGTTACCACGGCAGCACCGGGCAGTCGCTACCGCTATCGCCTTGACGGCAACCGCGAGCGACCCGATCCGGCTTCACGTTGCCAGCCTGAAGGAGTGCATGGCCCGTCCGCCGTTGTCGATCACGCTTTTGCCTGGACTGACACGGCATGGCGGGGTGTACCGCTCTCCGACCTGGTCATTTACGAACTCCACGTTGGTACATTTACCCCGGAGGGAACGTTTGAGGCGATTATTCCTCACTTGCCACTCCTGCGTGATTTGGGGATCACGGCCATTGAGCTAATGCCGGTGGCACATTTTCCCGGTGTCCGCAACTGGGGGTACGACGGCGTGTACCTCTACGCACCGCATACCGCCTACGGTGGGGTGACCGGTTTGAAACGGCTGGTCGACGCCGCTCACGCGCATGGCATAGCCGTCCTGCTCGATGTGGTCTACAACCACTTTGGCCCGGAAGGGAATTATTTGTGGGATATTGCCCCTCCGGCCTTCACCAATCGCTACCAGACACCGTGGGGTGCTGCAATCAACTACGATGGCCCGGAGAGCGATCTGGTGCGCTGGCTGATCATCGAAAATGCGCTGGAGTGGCTCCGCGAATATCACATCGACGGCCTGCGCCTCGATGCGACGCACGCAATCTTCGATGTATCGCCGTACCACGTCCTCGAAGAACTGGCGGATCGGGTACAGGCGCAGGCAATCCGTCTGGGCCGACCGGCGTATCTCTTCGCCGAGCATCCGCTCAACGATCCGCGTTTTGCCCGCCCCAAGGTATTGGGAGGTTATGGGTTAAGCGGTGTCTGGTCGGATGATTTTCACCATGCGCTGCATACGTTGTTAACAGGAGAGCAGCGTGGGTACTACGAAGGCTTCGGCAGCATCGAGCAGATGGCAACTGCGCTCGAACGAAGCTTTGTCTTCGCCGGGGAATACTCGCCGCATGCCCGCCGCCGTTTTGGGCGTGACCCGTCTGATCTGGCAGTCGAGCAGTTCGTGGTCTTTGCCCAAAACCACGATCAGGTCGGCAATCGCGCATTGGGTGACCGGCTGGGGGCAACACTGAGTGAAGCGCAAATGCGACTGGTCGCGGCAACTGTGCTACTCAGCCCGTATACACCGTTGATCTTCATGGGTGAAGAGTACAACGAACCGGCACCGTTCCAGTATTTTACCGACCACAGCGATCCGGCACTTATCGAGGGGGTACGCGAGGGGCGCAAGCGCGAATTTGCATATTTTCTCAGTCCGGGGCAGGAGGTACCCGATCCCCAAGACCCGGCCACCTTCACCCGCTCGAAACTCAACCATGCGCTACGCACCGTTGGCCGCCACGCCGCGCATCAGGCATTCTACCGGGAACTATTGTCACTCCGCCGCGCTCTACCCGGCCTGCGCCAACGACCGCGAACCCGCATCGTTGATCGGGTAATTGTTGTAGAATGGCCCTCAATCAGGTTACTGCTCAATTTTGGGGCTGAACCGGCCCGAATTACATTGACTGCTGATTCCTGGCGCATCCGCATGGATAGTGCCGATCCGCCATCGGCAACCTTCACCAATGGATGGGTAACCTGTGTTGGTCACAGTGCTGTCTTACTCACAGCAGAAGCGTCATAACCGTTTACGAGTATTCTGGGAGCGTGCATCATGGCCGAGCGGCTGATTTGTATTCACGGCCACTTTTATCAACCACCACGCGAAAACCCGTGGCTTGAAGCAATCGAACAGCAAGACTCGGCGTATCCATACCACGACTGGAATGAGCGGATTACTGCCGAGTGCTATGAACAAAACGCCGCTTCACGGATTCTGGACAGCCAAAACCAGATTGTTCAGATTGTCAACAACTACAGCCGGATCAGCTTCAACTTTGGGCCAACCCTGCTGACCTGGCTGGCCGATCACGCCCCGCAGGTGTATCAGGCTATCCTGGATGCCGATCAAGAGAGCCAGCGCTATTTCGGGGCCGGTTCAGCAATGGCCCAGTGCTACAACCACCTGATTATGCCACTGGCGGCCCGCCGTGATAAGGTGACGCAGGTCATCTGGGGGATTCAGGATTTCAAGTACCGGTTTGGCCGTGACCCGGAAGGGATGTGGTTACCGGAAACCGCCGTTGATCTTGAAACCCTCGATATTATGGCTACGCACGGGATTCGCTTTACCATACTGGCCCCAACCCAGGTCAGCCATGTGCGCAAAATCGGCGAAATGATCTGGCACGATGTCAGCGGTGGGCGGATCGATCCCACCCAGCCGTATCTGGTCAAACTACCGGAAGGACGGTCAATCACGGTCTTCTTCTACGACGGCCCGGTGGCCCGTGCCGTTGCCTTCGAGCGCCTGCTGAGTAGCGGTGTGGGTTTTGCCAACCGTCTGGCCAGTATCTTCAACGATCAGCGTCCGTGGCCGCAATTAGCCCATATCGCCACCGACGGCGAAACATATGGGCATCATCACCGCCATGGTGATATGGCGCTGGCCTATGCGTTACATTACATCGAGAAAACCGGGCTGGCGCAGTTGACGAATTACGCCGCCTACTTGCAGCGCTATCGGCCAACCCACGAAGTGCAGATCATCGAGCGAACGTCGTGGAGCTGTGCGCATGGGGTCGGGCGCTGGATGAGCGATTGTGGTTGTAATACCGGTGGCAATCCGGGCTGGAATCAGGCCTGGCGTGCTCCCTTACGCGCTGCCCTCGATTGGCTCCGCGACACGATTGCCCCTCGCTTCGAGGGGTACGCCCGTCGCTTACTCGTCGATCCATGGGCTGCCCGCGATGACTACATCAGCGTCATTTTGAATCGTTCCCCGGAGAACATTGCCGCCTTCATTGGCCGTCACGGTCGTGGCCGGCTCGATGAGGGTCAGCGGATCGCGGTGCTGAAGCTGATGGAATTGCAGCGCCACTTGATGCTCATGTATACCTCGTGTGGCTGGTTCTTCGACGATCTGAGCGGGATTGAGACCATTCAGGTCATGATGTACGCCGGACGGGCACTGCAACTGGCGCACGATCTGTTTGGCGAGGATTTCGAGGCAGAATTTCTTGATCGCCTGGCGCAGGCGCGGAGCAATCTACCGGCCCGTGGCAATGGTCGCGATCTCTACGAACGCCATGTACGCCCGGCAATGGTCGACCTGCGTAAAGTGGGCGCTCACTACGCCATGAAGACCCTCTTCAACGGTGTAGGTGAGCGTGAACAAATCTACGCCTACACAGTTGACCGTGAAGATTACCATCTGTTGCTCGCCGGTAAAGCCCGCCTGGCCCTGGGACGGATTCACATTCAGTCGACGATCACCGGTGAATCGACCCGCCTGAGCTTTGGCGTACTGCATCTCGGCGATCACAACATTTCGGGTGGCGTCCGGGCGTACCAGGGCGAACAGTCATACCGACAACTGATTGAAGAGTTAAGCGAACTCTTTCTGCGGGCGGATATTCCGGGTGTGATCCGCATGGTTGATCGGAATTTCGGTCAGGAACAGTATTCGCTCAAGCTGCTCTTCGGTGATGAGCAGCGCCAGATTCTGCATCGCATCCTCACCTCAAGTCTGGCCGAGGCGGAAGCTGCGTATCGTCAAATCTACGAAAACCATGCCCCACTCATGCGGTTTCTTGCCAGTATAGGTATGCCGGTGCCGCGTGAATTTCAGATCGCCGCCGAATTTGCCATCAATACCGAACTACGCCGCCTGTTCGAGGCTGAGCCGCTCGATTTTGATCGGATCAATAGCCTGTTACGAGAAGCCCAACGGTCGGGCGTTACCCTCGATAGCGACGGACTGAGTTACGCGCTATCGCGGACAATCCGCTCAATCAGCGAGCAATTCCAGTTAACGCCAGAAGACCGTGGATTGTTGACGCAGCTCGATGCCGCCGTTGGCCTGGCCCGCAACCTGCCTTTCGAGGTTGATGTCTGGCATACGCAAAATGTCTACTACGAGTTGTTGCAAACTGTGTATCCGCAAATGAACATTGAAGCAGGTGAAGGCTATGCTGATGCCCATGCGTGGTTACGCCTCTTTCGATCATTGGGTGTCAAGTTACGCTTTCGCCTGCCACCAGGAGAGCCATGATTGATGTAGAACTGCGTGTTCCGCGTGCAACCTATCGCCTACAGTTGAATGCCGACCTGACCTTTGCCGACGTTGCTCGCTACGTCCCCTACTTCGTTGAGCTTGGGATTAGTGATCTCTACTTCTCCCCCATTCTAACCCCTCGCGCCGGGAGTCGTCACGGCTACGATATTACCGATCACACCCATCTGAACCCCGAACTAGGAGGTGAAGAGGGGTTTGCCCATCTCGCAACCGTGTTACGCGAACACCACCTGGGGCTGATTCTCGATGTTGTCCCCAACCATATGGGAATTGGCGATCCGCGCAACACCTGGTGGCGCGATGTGCTCGAAAACGGGCCGAGTTCGATCTACGCACCGTACTTCGATATCGACTGGGACCCGGTGCCACCCGAATTGCAGGGGAAAGTGTTATTACCGGTGCTGGGTGACCAATACGGCGTCATCCTGGAGCGGGGCGAGCTACGGTTGTCCTACGACAATGACGGCGGTTTCAGCCTCAACTACTGGGAGCATCGCTTCCCGCTCAATCCGCGGAGCTATGCCGACATTCTCACCCACCGCCTCGATGAGCTGCTGAATGAATTGGGCGCAGATCATCCCGACGCCATCGAATTGCAGAGCATTATCACTGCCATCGGTTACTTACCGTCTCGCCACGAAACCACGCCTGATCGGGTGATCGAGCGCAACCGCGAAAAAGAGGTGGTCAAGCGCCGGATTGCAACACTGATCGAAGCCAGCGAACCGGTGCGCCGCATGGTCGAACGGGCCTTGGCCGACTACAACGGCGTGCCCGGCGATCCGCGTAGTTTCGACCTGCTTGATGCCTTGATTGCCCGCCAATCGTACCGCCTGGCGTTCTGGCGGGTCGCCACCGAGGAGATCAACTATCGTCGCTTCTTCGATATCAACGACCTGGCAGCAATTCGGGTTGAACTACCCGAAGTATTGCAGGCCACGCATGATCTGGTGTTACGTTTGTTGGCTGAAGGAATTGCTACCGGCGTTCGGATTGATCACCCCGATGGACTGTGGCAGCCAGCAGCCTACTTTCGCCAATTGCAAGAGAGTTATCTGCGCTACCGGGCCGCATTCCACTTCGGTGGGAGTGCTCCCCCTGATCTCGACGACCAAATCCGTCAGCGCCTGACCCAGGCCGAACGTGGCGAGCGCTCCTGGCCCCTCTACATTGTTGCCGAGAAGATTCTCAGCCACGGCGAACCATTACCTGCCGATTGGGCCGTGGCCGGTACAACCGGCTACGACTTTCTCAACCAGATCGGTGGCGTATTGATTGACCGCAGCAGTCAACGGGTGTTCAACCGTCTGTACACCCAGTTCACCGGCCCCCAACCCACCTTCGCCAACCTGGTCAACAGCAAAAAGAAGGAGATCATGCTGGTCTCACTGGCCAGTGAGGTCAATACCCTGAGCCATCTCCTCGACCGGTTGAGCGAGCATACCCGCCGCTATCGCGATTTTACCCTCAACAGCCTGACCTTCGCGATTCGCGAGGTGATTGCGGCGATGCCCGTCTACCGCACATATATCAGCCTGGATGGCGTTGTCAGCGAGCGTGACGAACAGGCGATTCGCTACGCAGTGCGTGAAGCCAAACGACGCAATCCGCGCACGGCTGCCCAGATTTTCGACTTTCTGGAAGAGACGTTGCTCTTGCGCAATCTCCACCATTTTGCCCCCGAAGCGCATGCCGAGGTCCTGCGTTTCGTGATGAAGTTTCAGCAGTTAAGCGGGCCGGTGATGGCGAAAGGGGTTGAAGACACCGCATTCTACGTCTACAACCGGCTGGTAGCCCTGAATGAAGTTGGTGGGCATCCCGAACTCTTCGGGTGTGAGGTGACCGACCTGCATCAGGCAGCTCAGGAACGGCAACAGCAGTGGCCGCACAGTATGGTGACGACATCAACCCACGACACCAAACGCAGCGAAGATGTGCGCGCTCGCCTGAGTGTTCTCAGCGAGTTACCCGATGAGTGGCGACAGCACGTGGGACGCTGGAGTCGCTTCAATGCCGCGAAGCGCAGCACCATTGAAGGTAGCCAGGCACCAACCCGAAATGACGAGTACCTGCTCTATCAGACACTGGTTGGTGCCTGGGAGGGGATGGAACATCTGGACAGTTTCACCGAACGGATGGTTGCCTACATGGAAAAGGCAACCCGTGAAGCGAAGGTCAACACGAGCTGGATCAATCCGAACCCAGAGTATGATGCAGCGATACAACGGTTTGTGACCGGTATCCTTGATCCACGTCGCTCACGGCGATTTCTGGAAAGTCTCGACAGCTTTGCCCGGCGTATCGCCTTTTTCGGTCGTTTCAACAGTCTGACCCAAACCCTCGTGCGCCTGACGACAGTCGGTGTTCCTGATCTGTATCAGGGTTGCGAACTGTGGGATTTCAGCCTGGTTGATCCCGACAATCGACGACCGGTGGACTTTGCCCGGCGGGCAGCGCTGCTGGCCGCCATCCGTCGGCAACGCGAGCAGGACGGTACAGCGGCGCTGGCTGCCGATTTACTGGCCACAGCCGCTGATGGACGGATCAAACTGTACACGATTGCGACAACGCTAGAGTTTCGCCGTGCCCGTCCCGAACTCTTTGCCTATGGCGAGTATGTACCCCTGTACGCCGAAGGGCCGGCAGCCGGACATGTCATCGCCTTTGCCCGTCGCCATCCAACTGCCGGCGAAGCGGTGACTGTCGCACCCCGGCTGACCGCTCGCCTGAGTGGTGGACAGGAAGTGCCACCGCTTGACGACCTCTGGGGAGAGACATGGCTCCCGTTACCCGACATCCTACCGGGAACACGTTACCGCAACCTGTTCACCGACGAATGCCTGACCGTCGTCGAACACCAGGCTGGTGCCGGCCTGGCAATGGCCGAGGTGCTTGGTCACTGGCCGATAGCGCTACTGGTGCGCGAGTAAGGATGGTTCGCCAGACGTTCAGACTGCCAGGAAAGTGCCGGGATGGCGGATAACACCCCTATCCACCATCCCGTTTCCAGCCAGCACCATGTCTGCTCCAGAAGGCACCGCTACGGGGGAAGGCATATCCCATCCGGTATCAACAAAAGCACGGTACGCTACCAGACATCACCCTGACAACGCACCAGAGCGCGGATGCGTTAAACCGGTGCGTTTGTACCGGCAACGATCCATCAGCGGCTTGCCGGTGTATCGGCCACGAGCATGCCCTAAGCGATAGATGTCTTTGTGCGAGAGGTGGTATAGAATGCTCTCCGCCACAAACCCTATTCCGGTGACCTCGTTACCGTGTGCAGTCGTGATTCTACAATTTCGATCAATTGTTGTGGAGTAACGCGGGGAAAATAGTCATATTCCAGCATAACCGCCGGCACATCATCGCATGCGGCCATGCAATCAAGCTCAACAATGCATAGCGCACCGGAATACGCTGTACGCAATCGTGACAGTGTCTGCCAGATGTCGGGGCGGCTACGGGAGCAAAGCCGGCAAATCGTCAGTTCAATGACGGCCATTCCCTGCCTGCCTTTCTGCTATGACTGTTCATTTCGAGGGTGCAGATGTAGTGGTATCTCATCGTGCTATCGTCGCTGTGTTGTCTGTGTGCTGTCTGATCGTCTCTACACTGGCAATGACGTTCAGACAGATCGTATCCGACATTCTTCTATAGTGTACACTCTTTGTCAATAGATTGCAAATATAAAATTGTGCATGTACCGGCAACAAACTCTTCCACTGTCACGACAGTGATCAGCGTGACAGTGGAATTATATTGCACTATCGCTACGTCCAGTTACCAACTGTCGCCTCATCGCGTAGTTGGGCAAGCTTGACCGCCAGACCGATATACGCCGCAGGTGCGAGCGCCTGCAACTCGGCCCGCACCGCATCACTGACCAGTAAACTGTCGATGAAGCGGGCAATATCTTCGGCAGTCAGCGCACGACCACGCGAAAAAGACTTCAACAACTCGTAGGGTTCAGCAAAACCCTCACGGCGGAGGATTGTCTGAATGGCCTCGGCCAGGACTTCGGGATGCGCATCGAGATCGCGGCGCAAGCGGGCGCGATCAACAGCCACTTTTTGCAGGCCGCGCAGCAGGCGCTGGTAAGCGAGGAGACAATAGCCGAAGGCCAGACCCAGATTACGCAAGACCGTGCTGTCGGAGAGATCGCGTTGGAGGCGCGAAACCGGTAGCTTACGACTGAACAATTCCAGCAAAGCACCGGCCAGGGCCAGATTGCCTTCGGCATTTTCAAAATCGATAGGATTCACCTTATGCGGCATAGTTGAAGAGCCAACCTCACCGGCCCGGGCCGCCTGTACCAGATAACCATCGCTAATGTAGCGCCAGCAATCCTGGCTAAGGTCGGTCAGAATTGCGCCAATCCGTTTGAGCGCATCGCAGAGCGCTGCCAGTGTGTCGTGCGGTTCAATCTGGGTCGTGAGCAAAATCGGTTCCAGATCGAGCGAACGCACAAAGGCACGCGAGAATTTTAGCCAGTCGATCTGGGGCAGGGCAACGTGGTGGGCGGCAAAAACACCACTTGCGCCGTTGAGCTTACCGGTGATCTTGATCGCCATCATGTCGTTGATCGCCCGTCGTAACCGCATAAAGAAGACGTTCATCTCTTTGCCGAACGTTGTTGGCGTCGCGGGTTGTCCGTGCGTGCGGGCCAGCATCGGCGTCGCTGCTTCCTCGTCGGCCAACTGCCGAATGCGTTCGAGCAAGGACTCAAGTGCCGGCAGCAAGACCATTTCACGTGCCTCTTTGACCATCAGCGCATACGCCAGATTGTTCACATCTTCAGAGGTCAGCGCGAAATGCACCGCTTCCAGATGACCGGTTAAACCGAGTGTTGTTAACCGTTCGCGTAACCAGTACTCAACCGCTTTCACATCGTGATTGACACGCCGATCCCATGCCGCAATCGCCAGCGCATCATCATCACCAAACTGACGGTAGAGGGCACGGAGCGCAGCCTGTTGCGGCGGGGTCAGCGGCGGGACAAAATGGATGCCACGGGCACGGGAGAGAAAGATGAGATATTCCACCTCTACCCGCACACGATAGCGAAAGAGAGCAGCTTCACTGAAAAAGCTGGCCAGACTTGCCACATCAGCACGGTAACGGCCATCGAGTGGTCCCAGTGCCGCCAGCCGCGTCATATCGTCTGTTGTCATACTTGCCTCCTGTTCCACGAGTTGTTGCCGTTACGAAGGGTACCATAGAAATCGCAAGTGGTGAGTAACGAGCGATTACTGACGCCGTCGGCGTTGAATACCTGAAGCGAAGACATGATATTAGCTGTGCAAGACATTGACATTCGTAAAACAATAGGGTACGATGGTTATCAGAGGTTCAAATATTTGTCTTCAGAATTATTCTCTCCTCAGCATACTTGCCTGCGAGGAAATGCATGAACGAACAAGAGGCTCGTGCTCATCACACGCATGTCATTGATGACATCGTCCGCCAGATCACCTGGCAGAGCCAGAAGCAGTTATTGCAAACGTTGAGTCGACCCGAGATTGGGTTGACATTACCGCAAATGGTGACGCTCTTTGCCATCCGTGAGGCGGGCCTGTGTCGGATGAGTGATCTGGCCGACATTACGCAGCAATCCGCGGGCACGTTGACCGGTATTGTTGACCGTTTGATTGAAGAAAATCTGGTTGGACGGGTGCGCGACGCCGAAGATCGCCGGGTTGTGCAAGTGATGCTTACCCGTCAGGGAGAGCAGCGGCTGGCGTTAGTCGAGGAAGCCCGGCGCGCCGATATGGATCGTATCTTGTCTCGCTTTAGCCTGGAACAATTGCAAGACCTCGCACAGTTGCTCCAATTGTTGCTTGATGGGATCAATGAGTTGATCGGCTGTCGCGATCTTGAACGTAACGCGAATATGGTCGAGTAAACCACCCTTGGTGTCACAATTGACGACGGGTGATGTTGCCCGTGCCCTTCTCTGGTCTTTTCGAGATATTACCATCTTTGAACGCTGCGTTGGATCATACTCGTTTCGTACCCACCGATGCCTGTATCGGGTCGTCTGGAGTGCGAACGTCTGGCTTCCACACCTGCCGCGATCCGGATTGGGCGAGGGTGGTGCAAGCCAGCCCGAACGTGTGTCCGTCAGGTGGGTTATATCAAAGTCACCCATACCGGCAACATGTCAGTATGCAAACGCTGTTCTGGTACCGGTATGGCAGACTGCTGACGTGCTGTGTTACCAAAACGCTCCCAATTCTTTGACTGTACCATTGATTGTGCAAGTCACTTCCCGTAGCGCAACATCCTAACCTTGCATACCGTCAAATGTACCGGTTACCGGTAGTAACTCGTAGTATGATGATACTGATGTGTACAATTGTGCGTGCGCAGTATTGAGGCTTTCGTATGAGTCAATCATCACGCCCTCGCCGTCGTCAAAATCGTCTTGGATGGGGAATCGGCATTCTCGTTGTTATCGGTGTTCTCGTAGCCGGTTTCTTTCTTTTTAACCGTGACCAACCTTCCAATGTCAGGCTTAACTATGCCCTCACCCGCCCACAACGCAGCCCAATCAGTGCAACAGTGAATGCCAGTGGCTCTATTCAACCTCAGCAGGTGATCGATCTCACTTTCGCCAGCAGTGGTCTGATCAGTGAGGTCCTGGTACAGGTTGGCGATCAGGTAGCAGCCGGCCAGGTGCTGGCCCGACTTGACACTCGCGATCTGGAATTGCGGGTCGATCAGGCTGCGGCCCAACTGGCGCAGGCGCAGGCCAGCCTTGACCGATTGCGGGCCGGACCGAGCGCTGCCGAGGTCGCTGCGGCAGAGGCCCAACTGGCGCAGGCGCAGGCGCAGTTACGCCAGACAACCGGTAATGTTACCGAGCAGGATTTGGCGGCAGCGCGGGCCCAGGTTGAACAGGCACGGGCGAATCTTGAACGGGTACTGGGTGGGCCAAAGGCCAGCGAGGTAGCGCAGGCGCAGGCGCAGGTGGATCAGGCCGCAGCGGCCTTGCAGGCGCAACGTGATTCGCTTTCAGCAGCAAAAACCAGAGCCGAGTCGCAGTTATTACAAGCCGCCAATACATTACGCGACCGCCAGGCCGAGTATAGCCGTATTTACAACGAAAATCGAGAGCGCGAGCAGCAACTGGCTCGCTTCGGGCAGTCGTTACCACAATCAGCGCTCGATACTGAAGCAGCAGCACTGCGGGCGGTCGAAAATGCCGAAGAGCAGATGCGGCAGGCTCAGGTAGCCTATGAACAGGCCAGGCAGGCCGAGATTACCGGCATCGCGCAGGCAGAAGCTCAACTCCGCAGTGCCCAGGCCAACCTTGAGCGCATATTAGCCGGCGCCGATCCAGATCAGGTAGCCGCAGCCCGTGCCCAGTTAGCCCAGGCTGAAGCCAATCTGAATAAGCTGCTCGGCGATCAGCGAGCCGGCAGTCTGGCTGCGGCCAATGCGGCGGTTGCCAGTGCGCAGGCAAATCTGCAACGGATTACCGCTCCTCCGAGCGAGGCTGATCTGGCCAGCGCTGAAGCCCAGGTCGCCAGTGCCCGGGCCAGCCTGGCGCAGGCGCAGCTTGCCCTGGAACGGGCAACCCTGACCGCACCTATTGCCGGAGTGGTAGCCGAGGTGAATCTGGAAGTTGGTGAGTTCTATAACGCTGCACGACCGGCCGTGGTATTGGCTGATCTGAGTGGTTATTACGTTGATGTGACCGTTGATGAAATCGATGTCGCCCAGATTGCGGTTGGTCAACCCGTTATTCTCGTCCTCGATGCGCTGCCTAACCTCGATCTGCGTGGAACGGTTGCCCGCATCAATCCGCTCTCCATTGTGCAATCCGGGGTTACTGCCTACACCGTGCGGATTGTGACCGATGATCCACCCGCCTCAGTGCGTCCGGGTATGTCGGCAAGCGCCGATATTATCGTGGCCGAGAAGAGTGAAGCGCTGGTCGTACCACGCCGGGCGATCCGTGCTGAAGGTGGTCAGTTTTTTGTGGATGTGACGACCGATCCGGCGCTGTGTTCGCTCGACATCGCGCAACGTCCATTGCAGCCACCGCTACAGGCGGTTGCGGTGCAAACCGGCTTGAGCAACGAACAGATCATCGAAATCAGTTCAGGGAATATCGATGAAAACAGTTGTGTCTACGTCCCTGGCGTCGATGCCCGTATCGATCTCTTCAGTGGCCCACCTCCCGGTGTACGCGGACGCTAAGCTAAACGGAGCAGGTAACGATGAAGCTGATAGAAGCGTTGCGGATCGCTTTCAGCAGTTTACTGGCCAATAAACTGCGCGCCATTCTGACCATGCTCGGCATCATCATCGGGGTAGGCGCTGTCATTGCTCTCCTGGCGCTGGGTGGTGCTATTCAAACGCTGGTAACCAGCGAGTTGCAGGGATTGGGGAGTAATCTGGTGTTTCTCTTCGCGGGAACAAATGATCCAGAGACGAACCGCCGGGTACCACCACGCCTGACCAATGAGGATATTGCTGCCATTGCCGATCCGCTGAATGTACCGGCAGTGGCAGCGGTTTGTGCCGAGTTCAGTCGGCGGGCACTCACCACGTATGGCGGTGCCAGCTACGATGCATTGATCGCCGGGGTAAGTGCCAATTATCCCCAGGTACGTAATGCCCGGGTGGCTGAAGGCACGTTCTTTGACGAACGTGCGCTTGAACTGCGCTCACGTGAGGCAGTGTTGGGGTATCGCGTCGCCCAACGTCTCTTTCCCGACGGTGCCGATCCGGTGGGCCAGCGAATCCGGATCAACGGTATCGGGTTTCAGGTGATTGGCGTCATGGCCGAACGCGGTGGCAGTTTCGCCTCAAACGAAGATGATCAGATCTTTGTTCCCCTGACCACAGCCCAAGACCGTCTCTTTCCACCTGCCCAAAATGTGACCCGGCGCGTGGATGTGAGTGTGGTTTACATTCAGGCTCGTGATGAAGATAGCATCGATGAGTTGATCGATCAGGTTACCGCGTTGCTCCGGCAACGTAATGGGCTGACCTATCAGGACAACAATTTTACCATCGTCACTCAGCAAGACCTGGTAAGCTCGTTTGCGACGATTACCGGTGCAATTACCATCTTCCTTGGTGCCATTGCCGCTATCTCGCTGGTGGTCGGCGGGATCGGGATTATGAATATTATGCTGGTCAGTGTGACGGAGCGCACACGCGAAATTGGTTTGCGCAAAGCGGTTGGCGCCCGGCGCAATGACATCCGGCTTCAGTTTCTGGTTGAAGCGACCGTGCTCAGTTTAATGGGCGGTATCCTCGGCATTGGCCTGGGGTATGGATTGGCAGCGATTGGGACAGCTTTACTGGCCAATTTCTCACCGAACGCTCGCGCTGAAGTAAGCCTCGATGCAATTCTGCTCGCAACCCTTACCTCTATCGCAGTTGGGATATTTTTTGGCCTGTACCCGGCTGATCGCGCTGCCCGCCTCGATCCGATTGCAGCACTGCGCTATGAGTAGGAGAGTAAGGACACGCAGCATCTGCCCAGGCACGCTTCAGCCCTGCCTATTACCCGTTGGTGCGGCGACATGACGCTACAATCATGCTCTTTATCGCTCATGTGGCAATCTGCATGATATACTGTAAGCGCACGTTGCCAGATGATGAACCCAAACGCCAAACCGCTTCCGGTGATAGCGTTTGGGTTTTGCAACAATGATGTATCGGTAGCAACTTCCTGATCCAGTTTGGCGAGACGGTTCTATCAATGCGCATCCTGATCACCGGTTCTTCAGGCATGATTGGTACCAACCTCGGTCTTCGGCTGATCGAGGCTGGTCACCAGGTTTTTGGCGTTGATCGTCGGGTTAATCCGTGGACGGATCGCATTCCCACCCTGTTACAAGACCTCGCTATACCCCAACGTGATTTTCGCGCCGGTATCGGTGGTGCCCCCTACCCACCTTGCGATCTGGTGGTGCATCTGGCGGCCAACGCCAAAGTCTACGAGCTGGTAACCGAGCCACATCGCGCCCTGGAAAATATCAACATTACCTATAATGTGCTCGAATATTGCCGGCATCATGAAATCCCGATCATCTTTGCCTCCTCACGGGAAGTCTACGGTGACATTCACCGCTACATGACAGAGGAGACGCGCGCCGACTTCAGCTTTACCGAGAGTCCCTACTCAGCTTCCAAAATTGCCGGTGAAGCCCTGATCTATGCCTATGCCCGCTGCTATGGGCTGCGCTACATTGTCTTTCGCTTTTCCAATGTCTACGGCCGCTTCGATAACGATCTGGCACGCATGGAACGGGTGATTCCGCTATTTATTCATCGGATCAGTCGTGGGGAACCGGTGACGGTATACGGTGCCGATAAGGTGCTTGATTTTACCTACATTGACGATTGTGTTGATGGAATTATGTGCGGTATCAACCGTTTATTCCGAGGGGAGGTATACAACCGCACAATTAATCTGGCCTACGGCGAAGGAAATACGTTGATTCGGGTCGCGGAGTTGATCGGTGAGGCCTTTGGTCGGCAGCCGGAGATTATTGTTCAGCCGGCAAAGCGGGTCGGTGAAGTAACGTACTATGTCGCTGATATTCGGCAGGCCCGCGAATTGTTGGGATTCAACCCGCAAGTACCGTTAGCGGAAGGTATCAACCGCGCCGTGGCCTGGTCGCACGGAGAGTTGCTACGATGACTGAACACCAGCCAGAGCTTAGCGCATCTGATCAGATGATAGAGCGAGCAGTGTCAGGTGAGGGTATCCAGCACTGGCTCAAGATCAGTGCGGCCTGGCTGGCCTTGCAAGAACCAGAACGCCTCTTTCCGACCCTGGTCTCCAGTTTTGCCGAACATTTACCGGCTGTGCGCACCGTCATTCTCTGGCTCGTTACCACGGGCGGCTTGCAACCGGTAGCTCACGCCGGGTTCACGATACCGTCTGCAATCAGTGAACACTGGTTGCGGGTCAGATTGCGACCTGGAGAAGGAGCCGCCGGGCTGGCCTGGCAGCGTGAGACGGTGATCCAACAACACGGCGAACACGGCTATCGTGAATTGCAGGGTATTGCATCCCCCCAGGCACAGACGGTCTTTCAGGCAATCGGTGATCTCTTACCGCGCAGCCTGCTGGTGACCGCTATCCCACTGCGCGCAGGGCACACGCTGGTAGGGGTGCTGGAGCTGGCCAGCAATGCCAATGAGCCACTTGGTATAGAGATGGCCGATTTCGAGGTTATCGCCGGTATCGTTGCCGCAGCCATTCGCAACGCCCAATTGTACGATGAACTCCGGCGCAGCCACCAACGGCTGAAAGCGTTTGATGCAGTTGTAACGTCGATCAGCACTGCTGCCGATCTGCCCGATCTGGTGCAGAGTGTTTTGACCGTTGTCCTCGAATTGACCCCTGCCCAGAGTGGTGCGCTCCTGATCTTCGATCCGGCCCAGGAACGTCTACAGGTCAGTGCCTGGTGTAACATTGACCTGACTGCTCTTGCCTGTTTCGACCAGGTGTCGGTTGATGCGACTCCCTGTGCAGAAGTTGTTCGTTACGGCCAGCCGGCATTTCGGCCACTGCTCAGCGAGCGTGGCGAATCGGCGTTGATCGAGGCCGGTATGGCGGCGGCGGCCTATCTACCGCTGCTCGCCGGCGGTACTGTGACCGGTGTGCTGGCGCTGTTCGGCGATATCGAACTCACCAAGGCAATTGACAAAGACATGCTGATGCCGATCTGTAATCAGGTCGGTTTCGCGATTGCTAACGTGCGGTTGTATGAAGATAGCCAACACGAGCGGAGAAAATTCCATACGGTGATCGAGTCGATTGCCGAGGGGGTGTTACTGTGTGATCGTTACGGTCGTTTAACCCTGGCCAACCAGGCTGCCCACGATCTTCTCTCCTGCGCAACGCTGAGCTTCGAGACACCCCTGGCAACTGTTCCTGATCTGTACGATCTGCGCGATCTCGATGGGAATGCTCTGACGCCTGATGATTTACCATTTACCCGCGCTTTGCGTGGCGAAACGTTTTACGATTATCGGGTGATGCGACGCCTGCCCGATAACAGTGAGCGCTTCTTCAGCTTCAGTGGCGCCCCAGCGGTTAACGAACAGGGTGAAGTTGAAGGCGCAGTGATTACGTTCCGCGACATTACTGCAACCCAAAAGGTGCAGCGGGCAAAGGATGAATTTCTGGCCGTAGCCGCCCATGAATTACGCAGCCCGCTGGCAGCGGTACGCAGTTATGCCGATCTTTTGTTGCGACGAGAACAACAGCGGGAGGGGGATCATCGCGATTTGCACGGCTTGACGATCCTCTCGCAACAGGTGGCGCATATGCTCCGCCTGGTGGATAATCTCCTCGATGTTTCGCGCCTTGATGCCGGCCAGTTTGATTTGCAATATCAACAGGTCAATCTCGTCGGGCTGGCTCAGCAGGTGATCGATCAACAACGACCAAACGCCGGTCAACGCGATTTACTGCTTGAGGCCGAGTCGGCGGAATTGATGGTAACCTGCGATGCGATGCGTATCCGGCAGGTACTGACAAATCTGATCAGCAACGCTATCAAGTACAGTCCACCCGACAGTGTGATCAGCGTGCGTCTCCGCAGCGCGACTCTGCTAAACAACAATGCACCTGCGGTGCTGATCAGTGTCAGTGATCAGGGGCCGGGCATTCCCCCTGAAGAGCAGGAGCGCGTGTTTCAGCGCTACTATCGTGCACCTGGCCGCCGGGCAGAGGGGTTGGGGTTGGGCTTGTATCTAAGCCGTGAGATTGTTCAGTTGCACGGTGGTCAGATTTGGATTGAGAGTCGCGAGGGTCAGGGCAGCACGTTTATGGTGCTGTTACCGGTTGAACGAATGCAGCGTTCACGTACTGAGCGGATGAATCGCTCTTTTGAACTGTCAGCGGAGATTTGATGTGCCGATCCGTAAGAAAGCGTTTCTTCAGGCTTTATCGCCAACGCCACCACCTCGCCGATCATCGACCGGTGTCGTCGTTGCCCGTCTGTCCGCCAATGAAAATCCACTTGGCCCATCACCGCGGGCTATGGCTGCCGTGCAAGAGGCGCTGAGCACGATCCACCGTTATCCCGACGCAAGTGGCGTGGCCTTGAAGGAGGCATTGGCCGCTCGCGTCGATCTGCACCCCGACCAGGTGATGCTGGGCAATGGTTCAGATGAGCTGATTATGCTTATCTGCCATGCTATGCTCGGCGAGGGTGATGAAGCAGTCCTGGCGCAGGGATCGTTTATCAGCTATGCCCGCCGGATTCAGGCCCAAGGCGCGATTGCCCGTCAGGTTCCTCTGCGCGAGATGACACACGATCTCCCAGCCATGGCTGCCGCGATCACACCGCAAACCCGCCTTATCTTTGTATGTAATCCCAACAATCCGACCGGTACCACGGTCGGCGCCGCTGAATTGATGGCATTTCTCGAACAGGTACCGCCTGATGTACTGGTCGTTGTTGATGAAGCCTATCTGGAATTTGTGACGCGCCCGGATTTTCCCGATCTGCTGCCGTTGTTGCGCGACGGACGCGATAACCTGCTGATTGTGCGCACCTTCGCCAAGATTCACGGTCTGGCCGGTTTACGGCTGGGCTACGCTTTCGGCAACGCCGATCTGATAGCGTACCTGGAACGGGCGCGTCCGGTCTTCAACGTGAACGTTCTGGCCCAGATTGCCGGCCTTGCCGCCCTTGACGACGTTGACCATCTCGAACGCTCTCTGGCCCATGCCGCTGCCAGCCGGGCATTCCTCACCGACCATCTACGGGCTATGGGGATGACGGTGATCCCCGGTGAAACCAATTTTGTCGTCGCCGCAATTGCCGATGATACTGCAGTGGCAGCAGAGCTTGCTCGCCGCGGGGTGTTGGTCACACCGCTGAGTGGGTGGGGCTTACCGGGCTGGATGCGGATTTCGTTTGGCACTGCGGAAGAGAACCGTGTGTTTATTGAGGTACTACGCAATTTGATGTCAAAAGGTACCGTGGCAACAGCAACAATATCGTAGCACCCAAGGATGTAGATATGGGCGACTCACCGAACCCAACATTTTGTGCGAGCTGTGGACATAAGCTCACCCCGGAAGATCGCTTTTGTCCAGAGTGTGGTGCGCGAGCACCTGAACGACCGTCGGCACCGGCTGCAGGAGCACCACCCACGGTGGTAATTCCCCCTGGACAAGCCGGAGCGGAAACCTCACCTGAAGCAACGGCGGCCCCAATATTTTGCATGAACTGTGGACGAAAGCTCACCCCAGAAGATCGTTTCTGCCCAGAGTGTGGTACGCGAGCACCTGAGCGACCTTCGCCACCAGCCACAGGAGCACCACCCACTGTTGTCATCCCACCGCAGCAACCCACCGCAGGAGCAGCACCAACGGTGATCATTCCTCCAGATCAACCGACTCCGGGTGCGCCACCAACCGTCATGATTCCCCCGGAGCAGCCGGCAACAGGGGCACCGCCTACCGTCGTCATCCCACCGCAGCAACCGACGCCAGGGGTACCACCCACAGTCATTATCCCCCCTGAACAGCCACCAGCGGGAGCTGCTCCAACTGTCGTGATCCCCCCTGAGCAGTCACCGGCAGGCGTACCACCAGTCACCCCTCCTCCACCCCAACCGTCGGTGGGAAGAACACCTGCTTCTTATCCACCACCGGTCATACCACCTGCCCAGAGTGCAGGAACGCCACCAGATCCATTTATGCCGCCACCGGTAACCCCTGTCTCGTATGGCCCACCACCTGCCGGCACCGACCCATTCCAGGTACCCTCAACCACAAGCCCGATGCAAACCGCCGGGACAAACAAGTGGTTGATCTGGGGACTGGTAGGCGGAAGCGGGTGCTTACTCCTGATCTTGATCGGCATATGTGTATTCATTGCCGTATCAATCTTCGCGGTTGTCGACTCCGTGCCAACCAGCAGTTCGACTGAGGCAACGGCAACTACCGGGGACGGAGGTTCGCTGGCATCAGGGAGCAGCGGTAGGGTCTTGTTCAGTGATGATTTCGAGAATCCACAGGCCAGTGAACTGGGAGAGAGTGAAGATAGCAGTTCACGGTATGCCTACGAAGCAGGCCGGTATGTCATCGAAGTCAAAGAGCCAGAACTATTGGTCTGGGCGTTGGTGAATGGATCTTACCGCGATGTCATTATTGAAACCAGCTATTCTACTGTTCGAGGGGGGCCGGTTGGCGCTGCGGGTATCATCTTCAATTATCAGGACGAGGATAACTTTTATCTGTTCAGTGTGTCGAATGATGGGTATTACGCACTTGAGCTGTTGGAGAACAATCAGTGGATAACCCTGATCGATTGGACGCAGCACGAAGCGATTGACCCCGAAAATAATCGGCTCCGGGTTGAACTCAACGGCGATGAGATCACGCTGTTTGTAAATGATCGTCAGCTTGAACAGACCCGCGATCCAACATTTACGCGCGGTGACATTGGGCTGGCGGTCACCAGTTTTGATCAGAGTGGGATTACGGTGAGTTACGAGGAGATCACCATTCGCAGCCGGTAATATCAAATCTTGACCGACACTGTGCATTGGTCAGGTTGTCCTACTCATGCTGGAGAGTTGCCAGGCATGCCTCTTGCGCCACCCCCTCGTATGGCAATTGTGAACAGGCACAGGCGTAGGGGCGGGTTCAGAACCCGCCCCTACGGAATCCGCCCATCTGTATCAACGAATCGTCACGGAGAAGACGGATAGCCACGAATTCCCCGTATACCCGGTGCCAGGCAGTGATGCACCGTATCACTTAAGATTGGATGTGCTACCCCGCCGGAAGCAGGCGCGGTGGGCTATTGCAGGTGGCGAGCACGCCGGAGGCACGCACTCCCAGGGTATGCAGGCAAACCCCACCCTGCCCCACCCCCGCTGCTATGCATTACCCACAACTGGTGTCAACCACGTGTGTATCAACGGGGATGATCTCCATAGGTGCTGTTGTGGGCGACTAGCCCGATGGCAGAGCACCGCTCCAGCCGTGCCGGCACGTGCTGGATGGATTGCCGTACCCGCTCGTTATGCACGTGTCGCGTGGTTTGGAGTGCGGCAGCCATGCTGCCGCGCCAGCCGTGCTCACGATCTGGCGCGTGGTGGAGCGGTGCCCCGGATGGTCATAGCACGAACAAATAGCCGTATCTCGTTCTCATCCCGCACACCGGCAGGGATACCGCTTCCAGCCCGGATTGCCCTCATATGGAGTGCGGCAGCCATGCTGCCGCGCCAGCCGTGCTCACGATCCGGCGCGTGGCATACTGTTCCCCATCCTGGTCACTGGGGTGCTGAATGTGCTCGTGCCGATCATCGAGTCGGTCAGGCATGCATGCGATCCCTGCGCGTAGACGTTTGGTTGTACCAGGTTCGTGCCTGCGCACCAGCGGCCACGGCCAGCACCTGACGGTGGTGGCGAGGATGCATCCACGCAGGCTAGAAGTCTGCACCACGGGGAGCGCGTGCAGCCTGGCCTAACGCAGCGCGACATGTGGGTAATGCATAGCCCCCGCTGGGAGCGGGAAGTACTGGTGCCGGATGGTTCACGCCGTCGTGCATTGGTTCAGGGTGGCGATATTAAACCCGAAAAACACAATGCATGCCCACGATTCAAGACGTACCCTTGCACCATCCTCGCGTATGGCAATTGTGAACAGACGCATGCGTAGGGGCGGGTTCAAAACCCGCCCCTACGGAATCCGCCTATCTGTATCAACGAATCATCACGGAGAAGACGGATAGCCACGAATTCCCCGTATACCCGGTGCCAGGCAGTGATGCACCGTATCACTCAAGATTGGATGTGCTACCCCGCTGAAAGCAGGGGCGGTGGGCTATTGCAGGTGGCGAGCGCGCCGGAGGCACGCGCTCCCAGGGTATAATGGCGTGCACGGGGCATCAGGTACAGTACCAGAGTGGTGAATGAGCCTGATATGACATGTCGCGCAGGGATTACCGATGTTTAGGTAAGACGTTTCAGATAGGTTTTTATGTCAAATAATACCTGGATCGCCGCAGCGTGCTATGCCCGTTTCGCGACAGCGGCGACGTACCTGAAACCGCTGCCCCGGGATTCATAATTGCCCCGCTTCCCAGCTCTCTCACCAACTGACAGCCTGGCTGATGCCGACTGACAGATTGAGCGCCGGAATGACCGGCCCGGCAACCATTACCGTCCAAACCCACCAACAAACGTCTGCTGTGAGTGGTGGCTGAACAATACCAGCGAATAATCACCGGGTGGTAAGTCTGTCAGTGCCAGGAAGCCACTTACGCGGCCATCACCATCGGCGCGCACGGTGGCCACGGTGACCGGCGGCGCACCGGCGGGTGGGTTATACCAGATACCAACCGGTTCGCCGGGGGCAAAGCCGGCAGCCGTGTAGGACAGTGTTTGTCCGGTAATGGTAAGATTCGGTGTCCGCCAAAACGTGCGTTCCGGGCCGTCGCCAATCACCGTTGCAGGCAGATTGCTTTGACCGCGGCCAAATTCGCTGACCGCATCGCGGAAACTGAGTCGGGCAATGCGACCAATGGCGGTACCCAACGGGGCATCTTCGCGCACCCGGAAACGGATTGTTATTGTAATCAGATCACGCCCGGCAGCCAGTATCCCCGTACGTATCGTGATGCGTCCCGGCTGAACATCGCTGACCCACACATCAGGGCGACTCGTTTTGGCGTCAAGCAGGATCAAGGCGTCATCGGCAAACGGCAACTCAATCGTGGTCGCAAGGGCCGGCCCCTGACCGTAATTTTCCAGCACCAGATCCAGGCTCAACATCTCACCCGGTTTCACCACATCATCAACCCGCTGAGCCAGCACCAGACGGGCCGACCGCGCTCCCAAGGCAGGATTGATCACATACTCGATATCATCAATCAGCCACGTATCGCGCACTCCATTCAGTTCGATGGAGCTTATTACTTGCCCTGGAGGAGCTGCCAGAGTAACCCGATCAAGGCGACCGGTCAGGATATTTGCCGTCACCCCGGTTGTTGCCAGGACAGAGCCATCGGCAGCAAAGGCCGTGATACCAAGCGTCTCAGAGGTAGAAACCCCAACACTGAACGCGATCACATTGGGCGGCAAGGTAATTGTGCCGCTACCACTACCACTTACGCGCCCGAAACCGTTACCATTCAGCCAGAAAGCACACGTATCGCCAAAATCGGGACAGAATGCAGGAAACGGAGCATTGTAGCGTCCGCTACGCACATCACCAAAGCGCCAGCCGGGACCAAACTGTAGCCCTCCATAGCCGCTAATATCCAGATTATCGGCAAATCCCTCGAAATCGAGCGTAACCGTGAGCAACGGCTGCGCAGCCACCGCCGAAGCGGAGAAGAGTGACCAGATGGCAAACCAGAGGATTAGAAAGCGGCGCATATACACCTCCTTACGACGGTGGTGGACGTTATTATACTGGAGAAGTTGGGAGAGGGGAATGGCAAATTTGTCAGGTAGGCAACATCTACAATAACGGTTTTGTGATATTTAACCCAAGTTGTCACCTATGTTGTGAGCAGGCTACAACGGCTGAATGCCGGGATGAACAGCACGACGTTGCGTGCAACACCATGCAGCGTGCCTGCATGAACAATGTGGGTAGCACTCAGTTCCCATCGACGCGATACGTCACACCTCAAGACAGCATCTCAGGTTATACCTATCCTCTGTGTCCTCCGTGCCTCTGTGGTGACAAAGGTAGTAACCAGGGTTATGTATGATGATTCGTATTTACCCCCACTCCCAACACCATCACACATCCCCTGAAACTTCTCCATCCATAGCACGTACATGCATCTAAGACTACTCCTGCACGCCACACAGTACAGAGTCGTTGTCCATCACACTGTTATTTGAAGGGAGGTCGTATGTCCCGCACACGCCGGTACTGGTTCATTTCGCTTATCGGCCTGCTACTCTTCGCCCTGACCGCATGTGGTAGCGGAGGGAGCGCCGCTCCTACCGCAACCCCAACCCAGGCGGCTGCCGCGCCCACACGCACACCACGCCCTACATTGCCTCCAGCCCAACCGACGGCCACCCCACGCCCCTCACCCACAGCCGCAAGCCAGAGTGGGCAACTGGCGCTGGTTGATATTGGCCCACTTGAGACCTATCGACACGCAAGTGGTGTCTTTCAGATCGATATTCCCAACAATTGGACACTAGAGGATAATAGCTCCCCAACCGAGCTGTTACTGATCTGGACAGACCCGACCGGCAATGGTGCGATCTGGGTGAATATTGTTGAAGATAGCCGGAGCTACACCGATCAGCAACTGGTCGATGCACTTACTTCATTTCTCGAAGAGCGCTTCGGTCAGCAGCCTGACTTTGTCTACGAAGAAGCGCGCCCGCAGCGCGATGGTAGCCAGTTGGTAGCCTGGTCGTATACTGCCACGGCTGACAACAATGTGCGTTCAACCTTGCTAGGAAACAGCTTCATTGAGCAGCGGGGTGATAAGATTTCGATCCTTACCACTATGATACCGCAAGAGCAGTTTGAGATACTGGACAGCAAAACTGACGCTATTATTAATACCTACCGCATTAACCCCTCCGCCTCCATTAGCGGCGGCTCAACAACCGGCGGTGGAACTGCCAGTGGCAGTGTACTGGCTCCAGTTCAGATTGGACGGTTGCAAACCTATAATCATCCATCCGGCGTGTTCAGAATCGACTTACCGGAAAACTGGAGCCTGACCGATAACAGCCGCCCTGGCGAACTGATCCTGGTCTGGTCTGATCCATCAAACAATGCGGCAATCATTGTTGATGTGCTGGAAGACAGCACCACCTACAGCGATGATGAGCTGGTTGACAAGCTGGTGAGCTTCTTGCAATCGGCATTTGGCAATCAACCCGACTTCTTCTACGAAGAGCCGCGACCGCAAAGTGATGGCAGTATTCTGATCGTGTGGGGGTATACCGCAACGGCTTCCGACAATGTGCAGGCACCAATGTTGGGTAACAGTTTCATTGAGCAGCGTGGCAACAAGCTCTCGGTGTTAACAACCCTGGTGCCTGAAGATCAATTCGATACACTGGTCAGCCGCACCGACGAGATTATTAACACCTATCGTATCGACCCGAACGCCAGTGTGCCATAAGCTGAGGAAATACGAGTTTTTACCAAAGAGAGGGGCCACTGTTCGTCGTGACCCCTCTCAGCGTGTGTATTTAACCTTTCGCCGCTGCGTAGTGCCCGGCAACGTTCGCGGAGAACTACGCGGCTGAGATTCCCGTTCCGCCCAACATTAACCTTTCACCGCTGCGTAGTGCTCGGCAACTTTGGCCCAGTTCACCACATTCCACCAGGCATCAACGTAGGCGGCCCGCTTGTACTGGTACTTAAGATAGTAAGCGTGCTCCCACACATCCAGACCAAGAATGGCTGTCTTCCCCTCCATCAGCGGGTTGTCCTGGTTGGGAGTGCTCATAATGCTGAGGCTACCATCCTTTGCCGCCACCAGCCATGCCCATCCTGAACCGAACCGGCCCAGAGCCGCCGCCTTGAACTTCTCTTTGAAAGCGTCGAAGCTGCCAAAGGCCGCATCAATTGCCGCCGCCAGATCACCGGTAGGCGCACCACCGGCATTGGGAGCCATAATCTCCCAGAAGAAGGTGTGATTCCAGTGCCCACCACCATTGTTGCGCACCGCCGTCCGAATCGCCTCTGGGATGGCGTCGAGATTACCCAGCAGCTCCTCAATCGTCTTGCTCTGCAACTCCGGATAATTCGCCAGCGCATTGTTCAGATTAGTAACATACGTCTGATGGTGGTTATCGTGATGATAATGCATTGTGGCTTCATCAATATACGGTTCAAGGGCATTGTAGTCGTAAGGCAACGGCGGAACTTCAAAGGCCATGTGAAACCTCCGTAACAATTGCAAACAACGACGGCCACCGCTGGCCGTCATCTGTGGCGTACCTGTATTGTACCGCGGATGTGACTGTGAGTGCTAGACCGGAATCCGGTACCGACAACAATGACCACCTTCGGCAATCGTGGTATCACGCTCGATAGTGGTCTCCAGCAGGTCTTCGTAGAGACGTAACTCTTGGGCACAGATTTGCGGATAGCGCCGGGCAACGCAATCAAACGGGCAGTTATACTGCGTCAGGAAGAGATCACCCTTCTCGCTCTGTTCACACTCACACATATACCCCTGTTCGGCCAGTGCTTCGGCGAGTATCGCGACCTGTGTTGCCCGTGGCTTGTCCGCCAGTTGCGGGGCTAAGCGGGCGAAGAGCATTTTGCGCCGCTGTTCCAGCATCTCCCTGACTGCCGGCTCGCCACCGACTGCCGCAACACTGTCGATCAGTTCACACACGAGCCGCTCATAATGCTTGGGAAAGAACGCCTCGGCCCGTTCGGTGAGCGCATACAGGTGTGCCGGACGTCCGACATTCCGGCGCAGACCGCAGACATACACCAGCCCCTCTTGCTCCAGAGCGGTGAGGTGCTGGCGAATACCAACCGCGCCAATTGCCAGTGCATCGCTTAACTCAATGGCGCTCATCTGACCGTGGCGGCGTAACAACTGGAGAATGCTGCGCCGGGTTGCGCCCTGTGCTCTGCGCTCAACTTTCATCGGCGATATACCACTTTACGAGTATGCTGCTATCGAATAGTCTTAATGCGAGTATAGCAACCGTGCTCCGAGCTGTCAAGCAAGATAATGACACCTGCTTCGCGCAGGTATATGCCGGAAACCATCATCCATCGCGCCGACATCCCACACCGTCTATGACTTTAGTAACATCTTGCTTTCTTAATTCTCTGGTATAATGTAACAAGACGCGCATAACTGAGGATGGAGTAGATACATGGGTCGCTTAACAAATCATCAATCGGCGACGGTGAGCGAAGATCAGATTCTCGCTGCGCTGCGACAGGTGCAAGAGCCAGAGCTGGGTGGCGACCTGGTTTCTCGGCAGATGGTCAAGCACATTGCCATCTGTGACGGTATTGTCCGTTGTACGATTGAGTTGACAACCCCGGCGTGTCCGTTGAAAGATCAGATCCGCAGTGAGGCTGAGGCAGCAGTGCTGGCGGTGCCAGGGGTGAGAGAGGTTCACATCGAGTTTACCGCCAATGTCCGCCGCCCTGCCGGTATTCCCGAACAATCAGCCATTCCCGGCGTTGCCAATGTGATTGCGGTGGCTGCCGGTAAAGGCGGTGTCGGCAAGAGTACGGTAGCGGCCAACCTGGCGGTTGCCCTGGCCCAGATGGGGGCACAGGTCGGTCTGCTCGACGCTGATGTGTTTGGGCCGAGCCTGCCACTCATGCTGGGAGTGCGCGGGCAGCCGATGGCCGTTAGCGACGCTAATGGTCAGCCGATGATGTTGCCGCTGAGCAACCACGGTATCAAGGTGATGTCGGTCGGGTTTCTGATTGACGAGTCACAGCCGGTGATCTGGCGTGGGCCGATGGTCAGTCAGTTACTGCGGCAATTTCTCTATCAGGTTGCCTGGGCGCCACTCGACTATCTGATTATCGATATGCCGCCCGGTACCGGCGATGTTGCCCTTACCCTGGCCCAGAGCCTGCCTCTCACCGGTGCCCTTATCGTGACTACGCCGCAGCAGGTGGCAACCATCGACGTAATCAAGGCGATGGAGATGTTCCGCAAAGTGAACGTGCCGCTGTTAGGGATCGTCGAGAACATGGCCTACTTCATCGCCCCCGATACCGGTAAGCGCTACGACATTTTCGGTAGCGGTGGCGCCGAACGCCTGGCACAACAGTTGGGTGTACCGGTCCTCGGCCAGATTCCCCTTGGCATGAGTGTGCGCGAGGGTGGTGACAATGGTCAGCCGGCTGTGATCAGTGATGCCCCTGATGCGTATGCCGATATTTTCCGCGAGCTGGCTCGCCAGGTCGCTGCTCGCATCTCGGTGTTGCAGTACGCAATGGTGTAGCCGATTCGGTACCGGTGGGCCAATTCAGCCCACCGGTACGTGTTTCACATCGGTTGTTCGTTCGCCGTCTGTTTGTCACAATGAGGTGAGGCTATGGCCGCCAACCAGCTCTCTGGCACGACCCCGATCATCTTCTACGACCCCGCCCGCCATCCCCGCTATGCCACCGATACGCCGGCACTCGATCAGTATGGCCGCCGTATCGACTATCTGCGCGTCTCACTGACCGACCGCTGCAATATGCGTTGTGTCTACTGCATGCCTGCCGTTGGTGTGCAATTCGCCCCTCGTCCTGAACTGCTGACCAATGAAGAGCTGCTGCTGGTGATCACTGCCGCTGCCCGTGCCGGCTTCCGCAAGTTGCGCCTGACCGGCGGCGAACCGACGCTGCGCCATGATCTGGTCAATCTGGTGCGTGAACTGAAACGCATTCCCGGCATTGAACATATTGCGATGACAACCAACGCGCTTCGTTTGCGCAAACTGGCCCAACCGCTGCGCGAAGCTGGTCTGGATCGGGTCAATATCAGTATCGACACCCTCGATCCGCTGAAGTTTCGGATGATTACCCGTGGCGGTAATCTCGAAGAGGTTTGGGCCGGTATTGAAGCTGCTGACGCGGCTGGCCTGCATCCCATCAAACTGAATGCGGTGGTCGTGCGAGGGATGAATGATGATGAAGTGGTGCGGCTGGCGGGGTTGACGCTGGAGCGACCCTGGGAATTCCGCTTCATCGAGGTGATGCCCCTCACCGGGGTGGCCGGCCTCGCTGAAGAGGGTATCGTGGCCAGCGCCGAGCTGATTGCGCGGCTCGAACAACACTATGGCCCGCTTGAGGAGATCGGCCACGCGCCGAGTGATCCGGCGCGCACGTATCGCCTACCCGGTGCGAAGGGGGTGATCGGATTTATTTCCAGCGTCAGCGACCCCTTCTGCGCCACCTGTAACCGGATGCGGCTCACCGCTGATGGTCGCCTGCACCTCTGTCTGCTCCGTGATGACGAAGTTGATCTGCGGGCCGCAGTCCGGGGCGGGGCCAGCGTCGCCGATCTTGAACAAATCATTCGCCACGCCGTCTATATCAAACCATGGGGGCACGGCCTCCCTGCCGGCGTGAAGCCAACCCTGCGCGGGATGTCAGAGTTAGGTGGCTGATCCGCAGGGTCATTTTCCAACAACTCTCTAACGATCAACTGCCGGCTGAGTGATTACAATGCATGATGGTGCTAATATCGCAATCCGCCGCTGCGTCAGGCGGATTGATGATGGTGCATTGTTCAACTGTGACGAGGGAGAAGTATGACCACGGAACCGTTGACTGAAACTGGTCGGCAGTCGCATACGTTCAAAGCCGAAGTACAACAAGTACTCTACATTCTCGCCCATTCACTCTACACCGACCGCGAGATTTTCCTGCGTGAACTGATCTCGAACGCTTCTGACGCGATCAATCGCGTGCAGTTCGAGATGCTGACGAATCGCGAAGTGCGCGATCCTGACCTCGAACCACAAATCACCATCGAAGTCAACAAGGAAGCGCGCACCCTCTCGATCAGCGATACCGGCATCGGCATGACAGCCGATGAAATGGTGGAGCATCTCGGTACGATTGCGCAATCGGCAGCACGCGCCTTTGTCAAACAGGCCGGTGAGGGCGCCAAACAGACTGCCAGCGAGATTATTGGTCAGTTTGGCGTCGGCTTTTACTCGGTATTTATGGTTGCCGACAAGGTAACGGTTGTTTCCCAATCGTACCGCCCCGATGCACCGGCAGCGATGTGGGAGTCGAGCGGTGGCGATAGCTTCACGGTTGGCCCCGCGACCCGCGAGCGTCGTGGTACCACCATTACGTTGCACCTGAAAGAAGACGCGACTGAATTCGCCGATCCATGGCGGATCGAGCAGATCGTGCGTCGTCATTCCAATTATGTCGCCTTCCCGATTATGCTCGATGGTCGCCAGATCAATGCGCGCACGGCGATCTGGCGCAAAGCCCCGCGTGATGTCACGAACGACGAATACAACGGCTATTACCGCCAGCTCACCCTCGACAGCCAGCCACCACTCAGCTTCATCCACATTTCGACTGACGCGCCGGTTGATCTGCACGCCATTCTCTACATTCCATCGCGGCGCGAGCGCGGCATCCTCGAACGCCGCATCGAAGGTCAGATCAAACTCTATTCGCGCAAAGTTCTGATCCTTGAAGAAGCCAAAGATTTGCTGCCCGCCTATTTCCGCTTCGTTGAAGGTGTGGTGGATAGCGAAGACCTACCGCTGAACGTCTCGCGGGAAAGCGTTCAGAGTGGTACCGCCGGTGGATCGCCGGTCATGCAACGCCTGCGCAAAACGCTCACCGGTCGTCTCCACAAGGAGTTGAATGAACTGGCCGAGCGCGATCCGGAGAAGTATCGCACCTTCTGGAAGGAATTCGGCCCGTTCATCAAAGAGGGTATTGCTACCGATTACGAGCATCGCAATGATCTACTCAAGCTGCTGCGGGTGCAGACAACGAAGAGCGGTGAGGAATGGATCACGCTGGCGACCTACAAAGAGCGCATGATCCCCGGCCAGAAGGAGATTTACTACCTGATGGCGGCCAGTCGCGATGCCGCGTTGAGCAGTCCGCACCTCGACCCACTGCGAGCACGCGACATCGAAGTCATTCTCTTCACCGATCTGATGGATGGCTTTATGCTGTCAGGTCTGCGCGAATACGATGGGTTGCGCCTGCGCAATATCGATGAGGGTGATCTTGATCTGCCGGGTGAGGTCGAACGACCGGCACCGGCCATTAATGACGAACAGTTCACCGCATTGGCTGAACGCATTGCCGCAATTCTTGGCGACCGCCTGAAAGAAGTGCGCACATCGCGCGTGCTGCGTGACAGCCCGGCCCGGCTGGTGGCCGATGAAGCAGCCTTTGGCCGCGAGATGCAGCGGATTCAGCAGGTACTCGGTCAGGAAGTGCAGATGGGGCCGCGCATTTTGGAACTCAATCCGGCCCACCCGCTGATTGCAGCGCTGGCACAACGTGCTGCCTCCAATCCGAACGATCCACTCCTCAAACTGGCCGCCGAACAACTCTACGATAACGCACTGCTGATCGAAGGGTTACATCGCGATCCGGCGGCAATGGCTCCGCGGATTTTGCAGTTGCTCGAACTGGCTGCCGGTGTGAACACGCCCCAGGCTTAATCGTTACCGTCGGTGAGCCTGCTGAACATGAGCTTCAGCAGGCTCACATTTTTATTCAGGGGGTACGGACTGCTTGCTATTCAAGATACCCCTTCAACAGCTCAAAACACTCTCTGTTCAATACGCCTACCGATTGCCGGCCAGCACGCGCCAAAACGCACCAACCATGGCCATGCGTCCAATCATCGTGATCACAAACAATGCCGCCAGCCCGTGAACCGCCAATGGCCCCAGCATCAGCGTAGTCCCGGTCAGTACCTGCCCTAACGCACCGCCGATCAACGATGCAATCAGTGTACCCAGGCCGGTAAGCAAACTAAAGATTGCTACTGCAACCCCACGTTGGGCAGCAGGAGCGCGTTCCATCAGCAGATTGCCCAGCCCTTGATTCACGCCCGGCCAGAAGACGCCAGAAAAGATTGACGTTAGCCAGAGCGGGAGAATATTGTCTGGTGTTGAGAGTATCCAACCTAGCGGCAGTGGAATCGTCCCCATCACACACGCCGTCACGACCACACGATAGCCGTAGCGATCCATCAACCATCCCACAAGCGGCGAGAAAAAGAGCGCCACGGCACTGGTCACGATACCGGTCAGTGCCAGCAGCGAGAAATCGAGTTGCAGGGTAGTCAAGCCATACGCATTAAAGAAGGGAGCGGCGATACCGGTAACCAGCGCCCAACCTGTCGCGAGCACGGTAAAACGGCGAAAAGCCGTATCGCGGAGCGGGTCGAACAGAAACGAACCAACCCCCTGCCACGGTTGTGGCTGCAATGGCGGCTCTGGCTGGCGGGCAATCAGCACGGCTGCCCCAAAAGCAGCCAGCACCGCTACCCCAAAGATCAGGGCATACCCGTGCGCTTCCGCACCCTGCGCCCGAAAATGGTCGAGGGTCAACCCGGCAAGATAGACACTCACCATCGCGCTGATACCGGCCACCGTATTCCGCACGCCAAAATAGCTCCCACGCCGGTTAGGCGGAACCAGATCGCTCATCCAACTCATCCAGGCATTGCCTGCCATGCCATTCAGCCCATACGAGAAACCCAGCGCCACGAAAAACACGGTAAGCTGCCAGGTCGCCGGCCAGCCGGTGAACGGCAGGCAGAGCAACAACGCCCAAACCAGCCGCCCCGCCAGTGCCGAAAAGAGCACAATGGCTCGTCGATTCGCAAACCGGGCTTCCAGGTAGGCACTCAGGAACTGAAACATCTGGCCAATGAATGGCAAAGCACCAAGCAAGCCGAGTTGAAAATTATTGGCACCGAGCAACAGCGCAAATCCACTGAGAAAGACGCTCCCACCGATAGCGCCTGTAATGCTGATATGAATATTGGCAATCGCACCTTCCCAGATGGAAATGAGTAAACCGCGCCGTACTTCCGAAGGAACGAGTGATGATGTATTGCCCGGCAACGATGAACCAGACTGCTCTGTAGGTTGCACAGATGTGGCCTGAACGGTTGTCGAATTGGCAGAGGTCATAGGGCGATCCTTGTTACAAAATGGCGTAAAGATTGAGGATGGTCAGCAGTATTATCACCTAAACCGTGTATCATCACACAGAGTAGCGTTGTGCGGTATGCTATAATCGCTGTGCAGGCTCGTATATTTTGGGTAAACCGGAATTTGCGCCGGGAGAAATTGCTATGAACGTCATCGATCTCCTCTTCGTCGTGCTCTTCTTCGGCGCGCTGGCCGTCGGCTTTTTTCAGGGCACGATTCGGCTGGTCCTCGTCATTCTCTCGTTCTACTTCAGCACCGTGCTGGCCAGTCTCTACTACCAAAGTCTGGCCGATGTCTTTGTGCGCGAGTTGGGTGGACAACGTTTCGTAAGCCAGTATGTTGCCTTTGCGTTGATCCATTTGTTTTGCTTTATCGTATTAACCTGGGTCGGAGTCTATAGTTTTCGCTATGTGCAAACACCACACCATCTTGAGATGGTAGATCGGATTGTTGGTACCGCACTGGGTGTGATCATCGGTGGTTTGGCCCTCGGCTTGACGGCGATTCTGCTTTGGAATCTGTTTATCGTGCGCGGTTTTGCCAACATCGATTATCCGATTACACGCTGGTTGGGTGGGCAAATCGGGACTTCGTTGATGCTCCGCTTCTTCGCTAATGCGATTTTGCCTAGTTTGTACGAACTTATCGATCCGATTTTGCCTGATGCCGCCCAAATTATCTTTCAGGTCCAATAATCAACCCCTGGGCCGATGGCATGATTGACGGTTAGTTATAACCTGAACGCAAGAAATCTTGCGTTAATGAGTGCTGGTATGTCGATCCCGGAATCTTCGCTGATTACACTTGAATTCGACGTCATTCGTGACCGTCTGGCTCAATATACTGCTTTTTCAGCCTCGCGTGAACTGGCCTTAAGTCTGACTCCGGCCACCGATCTGGCTGAAGTCCGGCGACGGCAGGCTTTAACTGCCGAAGCCCGGCTGCTGCTGGAAGAATGGCCGGAGGTGAGTATCGGTGGGGCGCGTGATGTGCGTCGCGCCGTGCAGCACGCTGCCCGTGGCGGTATTCTTGATGGCACAACCCTGCGCGAGATTGCGGCCACCTTGCAGAGTGCGGCGCTACTCCGTCAGCGACTGAGCCGCCTCGACGAACGTTTTCCGTTGCTGATTGACCTGGCCAATACGCTGCCCGTCATTCCATCGTTAAGCGAGGCAATTGATCGGGCAATCGGTGATGATGGTCAGGTGTTGGATAGCGCCAGCCCTACACTTGCCCGCTTACGTCACGAAGTGCGGGTGGCATTTAACCGTCTGCAAGAGCGCCTCCAGAGCATGATCCATTCCAGCGCACTGGCCGGTGCGCTTCAGGAGCCGATTATCACCGTGCGGAATGGCCGGTATGTCATTCCGGTGAAGGCCAGCCACCGCCGGGAAGTTCGCGGTCTGGTGCATGATCAGTCGGGATCGGGGGCAACTCTCTACATTGAGCCAATGGCAATTGTCGAGTTGAACAACCGCTGGCGCGAGCTGCAATCTGCCGAGGCGGAAGAAGTGCAGCGCATTCTCAGCACGTTATCCGACCAGGTCGGTGCAGCAGCCAATCTGATCACCAGTACCGTCAATACGCTGGCTACCCTCGACCTGGCATTTGCGCTGGCCCGCTACGCCATTGCTACCCGCAGCACGGCACCGGAGATTGTCGATTGGCGACCCGACGATCCGCCGTCGCCTGAACCACCGCTACGCCTGACACGGGCACGCCATCCGTTGCTCCCTGCTGAGACCGTAGTCCCGATTGATCTTTGGCTTGGCGGCGAGTTTTCGCTGTTGTTGATCACCGGCCCCAATACCGGTGGCAAGACGGTAGCCCTCAAAACCACCGGCTTGCTGGCCCTGATGGCACAGGCCGGCATGCAAATTCCAGCCGATCAACCGTCGCGTTTGCCGGTGTTTCAGTACATCTTTGCCGACATCGGTGATGAGCAGAGCATCGAACAGAGCCTCAGTACCTTCTCGTCGCACATGGCGAATATTATCCGCGTGCTACAAACGTTGACGGCTGCACAACAAATGCCATCGGAGAGCGACGCATACGCCCTGTTCGATGACCGCCGACCGGCAGCGCTGGTTCTGTTCGACGAATTAGGTGCCGGTACCGATCCGGTAGAAGGCGCAGCCCTGGCACGAGCGATTATTGGCCGCCTGCTTGAGCTGGGAGTACTGGGTATTGCTACCACCCATTATGCCGAGCTGAAGGCATTTGCGTACACGACTCCAGGGGTGCAGAATGCCTCAGTTGAGTTTGATATCGAGACCCTGGCGCCAACCTACCGGTTAAGTATCGGTATCCCCGGTCGTTCAAATGCCCTGGCGATTGCCGCCCGTCTGGGCTTAGACCCGACACTGATCGAACAGGCGCGCTCTTTTATCGACCGCAAAGAGGCGCAGGTTGAAGACTTGCTGGCCGGCATTCAGCGTGAACGTGATGCCGCTGCCGCCGCATTACAGCGTGCCGAGGAATTGCGGCTTGACGCCGAACGCTACCGTGACCGGCTGGCGGCTGAACAACAGGCCTTTGCCGCCGAACGGGCCGCAGCACTTGAAGCCGCCCGTGCCGAGATCGAAGCAGAACTGCGGGAAGTCCGTCAGCAACTACGCCGGTTACGTGAAGAGTTTCGCACCGTCAATATATCACGCCAGTGGCTTGAAGAAGCCGAGAAACGACTGGCGACGACTGCCGAGCAGTCACAACAGGCCGTTGCCCGTCTAAACGTGCAGACCCAACCTGCGCCACCACCCCCAGCCGAAAAGCCGTTACAGGTTGGCGATCAGGTACAGGTTACTTCCATCGGCCTGAACGGCGAAATTGTCGCCATTGATGAAGAGGATCAAACTGCCACGGTACAGGTTGGCGGCTTCCGCATGACAGTCAGCTTCAACGATCTGAAGCGGGCAAAGGGCAAAAGTGATGACGGCCAGCGCTTTACCCCTCCGGCACGAACCGTTCATCTTCCCCCAACACCCGATGTCTCGATGACCTTCGACATGCGGGGCTGGCGAGCGGCTGAGGTGAGTGATCGTCTGGATCGCTATCTAAACGATGCGTATCTCGCCGGCCTGCACCAGGTACGCCTGATCCACGGCAAAGGCACCGGTGCGCTGCGCCAGGTGGTGCGAGAACTTCTGGCCGGTCACCCACTGGTAGCCTCGTTCAGCAGTGGTGGCCGCGATGGTGGTGATGGTGTCACGATTGCGACGCTTGTCGACCGGTGATGACATCTTGCCTGCTCGCGGGAGTCATGTTTGTATGATAAACGATGCAACCGTCTCGGCTCCCGCACCTCACCCCCTGACCCTCGCTCCGCTTCCATCGGGCGAGTGGGGAGTGGAGAGAGGGGATGGACGTGCTCCATATAGCTCCCGTTCACCTTGCCCACGCTTCCAGCGGGCTATGCATTACCCACATGTCACGCTGTGTGAGGCCGGACTGCAAGCGCTCCTCGTGGCGTGGGCTTCCAGCCCGCGTGCAGGCATCATCACCACCGCCGGCAGGTGCTGGCCATGACCGCTGGTGCGCAGGCACGCACCTATTACAACATAACCGTCTACACGCAGGGATCGCATGCATGCCTGACCGCCTCGATGCTCGAACGAGCACATCCAGTATCCCCGTGACCAGCATGAGGAACGGTGGGCCACGCGCCGGATCGTGTGTACGCCTGCTGCGGCAGCGTGGCTGCCGCACGCCACACATTGCGCCACGGGTAACACCGCCGGAAACCCGTATCCACCCCGGCGGGTGCAGCGGAAATGACGTTTGCCGGGTCTGTGATCACTCCTGGCGTGATCGTGTGATGTCCCTCATTCACTGCATCCCTTGGATGGTAAGGTGAACGGCACAGGCACCGTCCGTAGGGGCGGGTTTAGAACCCGCCCCTACAGCCATCCCCATCATCAGGGTCGCGTAGGCAACAGGTGCGCGATAGCACAGTGTGATGACAGACGTTCGAGCACTCTACCCCACGGTTCGGCACGACGTCTCCCACTGCAATCATGCCGCGTTCCGTCCCTGATGCGCACCGCTCACGGTACGACTGTTCCCTGGCATGTTGCTCACGATAGCATATGGTTGACACCATGCGTATAGTTGTGGGTAATGCATAGCCCAGCAGGGGTGGGCCGGGGTGGGGGTATGCTCCCGCACCTCACCCTCTGGCCCTTGCACCTCACCCACCAGGAGCCTGGGTGACGTACACGGCATGAATGTCGGTGAACAGAGAAGAAAGCACCTGCCGGGAGCGCGAGCCTCCGGCTCGCTCCCCACCTGACACAGCCCCCTGTGCCTGCTTCCTGCGGGATCAAAATGCGATATTACCTCCACTTCATCCGTAGACAACCAGAGGGTTCTTCCTGGAATATTGCAGCCGAAGCGAGTGGTGTAGCTTTGCAGAGAATCAAAAAACACCGGCTCGTGCCGGTGCTGTAGTGGTGGGCCCCGTGGGACTCGAACCCACAACCGATTGATTAAGAGTCAACTGCTCTGCCAATTGAGCTAGAGGCCCGCTGAGAATATACAACAAGTGTCGCTGTTTGTCAACCTCATTGCGGGTGTTCATGGGGCTAACGCTCGTACCGACAACATCCGGGTTCTACCAGAGATTTGGTCACGAAACAGGTGATACGCTGCACTCCCCGGCAGCCTATTGAGTCAGGATTGTAATATCAAATCTGATCCAGTACAATGCATAGTACGCGAACCAGAACATACTCTTGCAGCCCTCGCTTGCCGCAACCCTCGTAGTGGCAACGTGAACGGGTACATGCACCGTCCGTAGGGGCAGGTTTAGAACCCGCCCCAACGGTACCCGTCCATCTGTATCAACGGATCATCACGGAGGGGAAAGATGATCGCGAATCCCCGCATATTCGGTGCCCGGCAGTGATGCACAGTATCACTCAAGATTTGATACGAACCACCCACCTTTCGCGCAGCGAGATACGGTTGTCACCCTACTTCACCCGTTATTAACAGTTGGTAGTGAATTCTTTCCGCTAAAACAGTTGCAGTCGGGATAGGATCAGGGTAGTGCCCGTGCATCAGTTTGGGAGAAGTGCGATGACGACACCTGCGACCGATACCACTGCTGACCGGAATCCTCGTCCTGTTGGTGATAATCGCCAAAAGATACTGGAAGCGACGATGAAACGGTTTCAGTATCAGGGCGATGCGCTGATCGAAGTGTTGCACAAAGCGCAAGAACTGTACGGCTTTCTCTCGCCAGAGCTGCTCGGTGAGGTTGCCCGTCGCCTCAAGCTGCCACCCAGTCGGGTGTATGGGGTTGCTACCTTTTACCACTTCTTCTCACTGGCACCCCAGGGCGAACACAGTTGTACGGTCTGTCTGGGCACTGCCTGCTACGTGCGCGGTGCAGCAATCTTGCTGCGTGAACTGGAAGCATTGAGTGGCGTCCAGGCCGGGCGGACAAGTGCAGATGGTCGGTTTTCGCTGCTGACTGCTCGCTGTCTCGGTGCTTGCGGCATTGCGCCTGCCGTCGTTCTTGATGGGGAAGTGGTTGGTCATGCTGATCGCTCCGACCTGAAAGCTCGCATTCAGGCGTTGCTGAAACGCGAGGAGTAATGTATGGATCTTCACGAACTGGAAGCGATTGCTGAACGAGAACAGGCACAACGTGCGCGTTTCCGCATCCTCTGCTGCGCTGCTGCCGGTTGCCAGGCTTCCGGCAGCCTGGAGATTAAGCGTCGCTTAGAACTGGTGCTCTCCGCTGCCGGCAAACAGGCTGATGTTGACGTTGTTCCGGTTGGGTGCATGGGATTGTGCGGTCACGGCCCGTTAGTTCGTCTGGAACCGACCGGAAAGGTGTTCGAGCGCGTTACGCCGGCGGATGCCGAAGAGCTTGTCGCTGCGCTCGATCAGGGTTCGTGCAACGTGCAGCAATGTAACCTGAACCATCCTTTCTTCACTCGCCAGTATCCGATAGTCCTGCGTCACAGTGGTCGCATTAATCCCGAACGCATCGAGGACTATATCGCTGCGGGTGGCTACCGTATGCTCTACCACGTCATTCACGATCTGACACCGGCTGAGGTGATTCAGATGATTACGCGCAGTGGTCTGCGTGGACGTGGTGGGGCCGGCTATCCAACCGGGCTTAAGTGGGCCACTGTTGCCAAAAGCCCCGGTGAGCGGAAGTTTGTGATTTGCAATGCCGATGAAGGTGATCCCGGTGCCTTTATGGATCGCAGCGTGCTTGAGAGCGATCCGCATCTGGTGCTGGAAGGAATGGCAATCGCAGCCTACGCAGTCGGCGCCGAGCAAGGCTTTATTTATGTGCGCGGAGAGTATCCGCTGGCAATCGAACGCCTGCAAAAAGCGATAGTGCAGGCGCGACGGTTAGGTCTCCTCGGTGCCCAGATTTTTGAGAGTGGTTTCAACTTTCGGGTTGATATTCGCGTTGGTGCAGGGGCCTTTGTGTGTGGCGAAGAGACGGCCCTGATTGCCTCGATTGAAGGTCGGCGCGGCCAACCCCGGCCACGTCCGCCGTATCCGGCAGAGAGTGGTCTGTGGGGAATGCCAACTCTGATCAACAACGTTGAGACCTTTGCCAACATTTCGGCCATTATCGAGCACGGCCCGGAATGGTTTCGCCAGATTGGTACCGAACAAAGCAAAGGAACAAAGGTCTTTGCATTGACCGGTAAGATTCGCAACACCGGTTTAATCGAGGTGCCGATGGGGATCACGCTCCGCGAGATTGTCGAAGACATTGGTGATGGTACCCCCGATGGAACCCCGGTCAAGGCAGTACAAACCGGTGGCCCGTCAGGTGGCTGCATTCCGGCCAGCCTGTTTGATACGCCGGTTGATTATGAATCGCTGGCAGCGGTCGGCTCGATTATGGGGTCGGGTGGGATGGTCGTGATGGACGAGCACACGAACATGGTTGATGTCGCTCGTTTCTATATGGAGTTTTGCAAAGATGAGTCGTGCGGTAAGTGCATCCCATGTCGGGTAGGAACTGTCCAGCTCTTCAATCTACTCACCAAATTGCGCAATGGACAGGCCGGCGAGAGTGATTTGCAAACGATTGAAGCATTATGCGAACTGATGCGTGAAACAAGCCTCTGTGGCCTGGGCCAATCAGCGCCAAACCCGGTACTTAGCACCCTACACTACTTCCGACACGAATACGAACAGCTCATCGGAGCGGAGGTTGATCATGGCGGCTAAAACACTCACAATTGATGGCCATCTCGTCTCGGCCCGCCCCGGTGCAACGCTATTGGAAGCTATCCGCGACGCTGGTATTCCCATTCCTACCCTTTGTCATCTCGACGGATTATCGGATGTCGGCGCGTGTCGGCTCTGTCTGGTTGAGATCGAAGGTCAACGTCGTCTGCAACCGGCCTGTATGACGATGGTTAGCGAGGGGATGGTCGTCCACACCGCGACACCCAGGCTCCAGAATTATCGGCGTCAAATTATCGAGCTGTTGTTCGCCGAACGCAATCACGTGTGCTCTGTATGCGTAGCCAGTGGCAACTGCGAACTGCAACGATTAGCGGCGATGGTGGGGATGGATCACGTTCGCTACGAATACCTCTCTCCTGCCTGTCCCGTTGACATCTCGCACCCACGGTTCGGCATCGACCACAATCGTTGTGTGCTCTGTACGCGCTGCGTGCGCGCCTGTGACGAAATTGAAGGTGTTCATACCTGGGATGTGGCCGGACGCGGGGTTGATGCAAGAGTCATCACCGATATGAACCAGCCCTGGGGAACTTCCACCACCTGCACCAGTTGCGGGAAATGCCAGTTGGCCTGCCCAACCGGTGCCATTTTCCCGCGTGGTGTGACCGTTGGCGAACGTCCACACGACAGTGAACGCATCGCTCTGATTGTCGAAGCGCGGAAGCAACGCTGGTAGGTGCTGCGATAGAACGAACCGCAGGTGAGAGGGAGAAGTCTATGAGCCGATTACGGATTGCTACCATCTGGTTGGGTGGCTGTTCGGGCTGCCATATGTCACTGCTCGATCTCGACGAATGGTTGATCGATCTGGCCGCACGTGCCGATCTGGTCTACAGCCCGATTGCCGACGCCAAACAATTTCCGCCAGATGTTGATCTTACGTTGATCGAGGGGGCAATTGCCAGTGACGAACATCGTGAACTGGCAAAAACAGCACGTCGGCATAGCCGCTTGATTATCGCATTTGGTGACTGTGCAGTAACCGGGAACGTTACGGCACTACGCAACCCGCTTGGCCCGGCACGTACTGTACTGCAACAGGTCTACATCGAACATGGTGATCCGCGCGGTGTGATCCCACACGAACCGGGAATTGTGCCGGTATTACTCGACAAAGTCGTACCGGTTCATCAGATCATTCCGGTCGATTATTACCTGTCGGGATGCCCTCCTTCAGCGCCGCGGATTCGGGCATTGCTTGAAGCCCTGATTGAGGGCCGTGAACCACCAGCCGATATTCGCTACGGATGAAGGGCGACGATATTCTGAGCAAGGAGTACACGATGGGTCAACGTATCATCATCGATCCGGTGACACGCATCGAGGGGCATGCCAAAATCAGCATTCATCTCGATGACCATGGCGACGTTGCCGAAACACGATTTCACGTCACCGAATTTCGTGGCTTCGAGCGCTTTTGCATCGGACGACCCTTCTGGGAGATGCCGGGCATTACGGCGCGTATCTGCGGCATCTGCCCGGTGAGCCACTTGCTTGCCTCGGCCCGTGCCGGTGACGGTATCCTTGCCGTGTTGATTCCACCGGCTGCGGAAAAATTGCGCCGGTTGATGAATCTTGCCCAGATCATTCAGTCACACGCGCTCAGTTTCTTTCATCTGAGCGGGCCTGATCTGATGCTCGGTTTCGACAGTGACCCGGCGCAGCGGAATATCTTTGGACTGATCGCTGCCGACCCGGACGTGGCACGGAACGGGATTCGCCTGCGCCAGTTTGGCCAGGAAGTGATCGAGATGTTGGGTGGGCGCAAAATCCATCCGGCATGGGCCGTACCGGGAGGTGTGCGGAGCGGTTTGAGTGCGAGCAGTCGTGATCATATTCGGGCTAAGCTGCCCGAAATGCTGACCATCGCCTGCGATGCCCTTGGGCGGCTGAAACAACTCAGTGCGAAGTATCAGCGTGAAATTGAAACGTTCGGCGTGTTTCCCAGCCTCTACCTGGGTATGGTAGGGCCGGGCGGACGATGGATGCACTACGGCGGCAAGCTGCGCGTCATTGATCACACCGGTAATATCTTGATCGATGAACTCGATCCTATCGACTACCGTGATGTCATCGGCGAAGCGGTTGAGCCGTGGAGCTACCTGAAGTTTCCGTACATTCGAGCCTTGGGCTATCCGCAGGGCATGTATCGGGTAGGGCCACTGGCGCGGATCAACATCTGCACAACCATGGGTGCTGAACGGGCTGATGCTGAGTTACGCGAGTTGCGCCAGGCTGTTGGGCCGGTTATCCATGGCAGCTTCTACTATCACCACGCCCGCCTGATCGAGATTATCGCCGCGCTAGAGCGGATGGAAGTGCTGGTTGAAGACGACGATCTGCTCTCTACCGAACTCCGTGCCGATGCCGGTGTGAATCGTCACGAAGCGGTTGGCGTCAGCGAAGCGCCACGGGGCACGCTCTTCCACCATTATCGCGTCGATGAGAAAGGTTTGATTACCGATGTCAATCTGATCATTGCGACCGGTCAGAATAATCTGGCAATCAATCGCACCGTTGGTCAGATTGCACAGAGCTATATTCGGCATGGTCAGTTTGATGAAGGCATTCTCAATCGGATCGAAGCCGGGGTGCGTGCCTACGATCCGTGTCTGAGCTGCTCAACCCATGCGGTCGGTCAGATGGCGATGGAGGTGGATTTGTACAATGCCCAGGGCGAATTGATCAATCGCCTCTCCCGCTAAGGCAGCAGCATCGGAAGATAGCATCAGGAACATCACAGCACCGACCGCACGCGCCCGGTGACCCGATGGGGTAGTTCCGTCGTGGTTTGCCGACTCGAAGCCTGCACGGTGCTGTGGCGGTATTTCCTGGTGGTTACGCAACAAATTACCTGCCAGACGGAAACCCCTGATCGGGAGACAGGCGATAGGCTTGTACTCTTTTGCGGTATAATTGTATCATCGATACCAGACAACAGTGCAGAAAGGTTTGGCTATGAGAAGCATCTGCCAGCGTCGATGTCCGGTGGTCGGATCAGGAGGACTGGTCATCGGCTACGGCAGCCCGCTGCGTGGTGACGATTATGCCGGACAGGCTGCGGCTGCACGTTTGCGACAGTGGCATATGGTTGGAGTGCAGGTAATTGCCAGGGCACAGCTTACCCCAGAACTGGCAGCGGTCATTGCGCAAGCCCGGCGCGTCGTGTTTCTCGATGCTGCGGTTGATCGCACTGATGTTGATGTTCGCGTCATCGAACCGGCACTCACGTTGAATGGAAGTCATCGGAGTGATCCTCCTGCATTGCTGGCTCTGGCTCGCGTGCTGTATGGTCGTGTACCACGAGCGGTGCTGATTACTATCCCGGCCTACGATACAACCCTCAATCTATCACTCAGCCCGGCTACCGAGCGGGCAGTAGCACATGCAGCCCGCCTCGCCCGCGCGTTCCTGGGACGCCGCTATTGGGCTTTGCAGGAACGTACAGTAGGATAAGTTGTGATAGCACGTCAGACTGTTTGCAGGCAATCTACACGTTACCCAACTGGTATGGGCGGCGCGAGCGTCGCCCTTTCCCGATGTCATACTCTGCCCTACACGGTATAGCTACCACAGCATACGTCGGACAGCTTCTCTGGTACAGACATGACAACACCATGGATAGCACGCGATGCGAGACGAACCCTTCCGCTCCCCCTCATTCGCCGCATCCCTCGTATGGCAATACGAACAGGCGCATGCACCGCCCGTAGGGGCGGGTTTTGAACCCGCCCCTACCCCATCTGTATCGTGCAGGTAATCCCCACAGATCGTTGCGGAGGAGACGGATTGTCACAGTTCACCGCATATCCGGTGACATGCAGTGATGCACCGTATCATTGATATGAACGGTGGCACTGGTGCCGTGAGGAGCAGCACCTCGCTGAAGCCACCTCTCTGCCGGAAAACGGCAGGATGCGAGGCAATGCTTCGTACCCAGGAGTGAGGCCACATTGCGACCTCATCACAGCAGGCGAAACCAAATGGACGTGCGCTACCCTCTACTTATCGCCAGATCGCATAATGCGCAAAAAGCGCCACCCGTACTGCACAAACGAGAGGCTAAAGGGGATCAAGGCGATGTAGAGAGCCGGCTTGCCCCAGCGGGGGCCACCGGCCAGGTACAGCAACGCCACAATCGTCATTGCCAGGGTGGTCAATTTTCCGCTACTGGCCGCCGTCGTGATATGCGCTTTACGGCGCAGGACAATTAATCCGGCCAGTAAAATCCCAACATCCCGGAAGATGAGTAAGCCGGTTGCCCACCACGGAAATCCCCGTGTGCGCGAGAGCATCACTGCTGCTGAGTCAATCAGCACCTTATCGGCAATTGGATCGAGAATCTGGCCGAGCTTCGATACCTCTCCCCGCCGGCGGGCCAGTGGCCCGTCGAGAGCGTCGGTGAGCATTGTAATCGCCAGTAAGACCAACGCCCGCTGACGCCGATCACTGCGCTGCATGTAGTAGATGGTCGCCGGCAATAGCAGGATGCGGCTGATCGTCAACAGGTTCGATGGGTAGAGTAGCTCCCGCGGCTGAATAAGATCACGGAGCGCCATTGAGTCCTCCTCTTACGATGACAGTGTCGGCGAAGCAGGAGAGGACGTTACTTGCTGAACCGTTTGTCCCAGGAGATGCCCGAATACAAAGGTTGCGTATGGAATGCTAACTACCAAACCAACTAACAACGCAAATGTGCCAAAACTGGCGACAGTACCACACAATAGCGAGAGCAGCCACAGTACCAGCCATTCTGCCGGATAGCGTTGCAGCAGTGCCCACACACTGCCTGGTTGGAAAGCGGCGCTGACCGAGCCGGTCTGCACGTAGCGACCTATACCGACGATCAACAGTATTTGAATGATCAGAGACAGCGGCACAATAAAAACACTGGAACAGAGCATCAAACCGATCAAGATGATGAACGTTGATTCACTATTGCCGGCAAAGGCAATGGAGGCGCCAAGCAGGCAGCTAAACAGACACGAGATCAGGAAGATGGGTAAGGAGTAGACAATGCAAATGGTAGCGCTGTACACTCCTGCAGAGAACAGAGCGCCAAGCTGATTCAATTGCGGCAAGGGACGCTCTTGCCCATTAGCGACTGCCCGCGCGATTGCGACGATGCAACCTAACCCGACGATCTGCCCAATCACGGGAATCAACTGTAACAGACCGATCACCAGCGTTATTTTCCACCAGCCTGGGTCATCGAAGACAAAGCTGAAAGCACGAGTTACGTTCATAAGATTTCCTGGATGTAGCCCTTCACGAATATCTTACAGGATACCACGTAACAGTTGTTATATCTGCAACCCGGCAGAGTTGACTCCTGTTCGATCTGTATGAATGATGGCAGGGTATGTCACATCTTGACTGACACTGCGGACTCGTTTAGGTTGCCAGGCTCGTGCCGGCACGCTGGCAGCGTGCCCTCAGCAAGTTACTGGTGGTTCACCAGCGGCGCACAAACTGATTCACGCACCGTCACCCAGGCCCGTACCAGCATGATGAATGGCGAGCGTGTCGTGGTGGTGCTGCGTCCAATGGCAGTATGCGACCCGCTCCCACCCTATCCCGCCCCCGCTGGGCTATGCATTACCCATATATCACGCTACATTAAGCCAGGCTGCAAGCACTCCCCGTGGCGCAGGTGGTGTGGCGCGGGCTTCCAGCCCGCGTACAGGTATCATCTTTATCGCCGTCAGGCAGGCTTCCAGCCTGCCCCACGGTCTGATACATCATCTACCCCGCCACTACTGCAACCATCCGCTTCCCGTTCGTGATGTGAGACCCACACAACAGCGGTGCAACGTGATAGTGCCCAGGATGGTGCACGATGAGCTTGCTCCTGATGAGCGAAGCGGTTGACAACTTGCTTATGGGTAATGCATAGCGCTGCGCGGGAGCGGGGAGTGTAAAGGCTGCGATCACATCTGAACAACCATCCATTACACGCGATGCAAGGCATTCCCATTCACCACGTCCCTTGTATGATAAGGTGAACGGCACAGGTACCGTCTGTAGGGGCGGGTTTAGAACCCGCCCCTACCGAACCCGCCCCGACGCACCACCGGCACCAGCACGCTGTGGGGCAGGCGGTCGGCCCGCGTTCAGCCATCCTCGCTACCGCTGCGCCCAATGACACGCTGCGCGGCGTCCATTCAATACAGTGTGACAGCGGAAAGGTGCTGTTCGGGTGACAACCATACCGCACTCAGGCGTGGAGTGCCTGCTGCGCCTGTTGTTCGGCAGCTACGTAGAGCTGCGCACCCACCAGTTGGGCAAAGACACCTGCACTGCATCCCAGCCAGGCCGACAGGAGAATAATGAACCAGGGAGCATTGACAACGATAAGACCAGCCGTAAGTGCAACCATAATGGCGGCAGGTAGATACGCGGCCAGGCTGGCCAGTCGCGCTCGCCAAAAGTAGGGGCGGTATGGCGGAGTAAAGGCACGGCGGAGCGGCTCCCGACTCAACGCCTGTTCGATTCGTCCTTCTTCAGCAAAAATCAGACGACCAATAGGCGCCACCCCGATCAGGAACAGGATCAGCCAGACCAACCCCGTCAGCGCCAGAATGCCCTGCATTACCGGTTCGAGCAGTTCGGTTTGGGCGGCTAACACGAGGGCCAGGCCACTACAGGTGAGTAATAGCCCCCCCACCATCAGTGGCAAGACGAAGAAGGCCAGATCGATCAAGAGGGCCAAAATGCCGGTCAACGCACGCAGCGTCCAGTCGCGCCAGGGCGGTAGCGGGAAGGGAAAGCCGCGTCGGCTATTGTCGTAGCTTTCCATAATGAAACCAACGGCCAGTGGCAGGCCGATGATGGTCATCGCCAGCGCACCATGCAGCAGGCATTTGCGCCACCAGGTTGGATCGCGACAGACGAGGGCAATGGCCGCACGTAACGTAGCAGGCGATGAAGAGGTGTACACTACTCCGACTCTCCGTTCAGGTAGCGGCGCAGCAGGTCGAGAGCTGCTGTACCGATAAACTCAAATCCATCAGCCGAACGCAGATCAAAGGGGCGGGTCAGGCGTCGTTCACCATCGGGGGTTACCAGCGCGAGCGACACGGCGGTAAATCCCTGATCGTTTGGCCCACTCGCCGACTGCACCCCCAGCCCAATCGTGCTCTGCCAGCGCTCGGCGACATTCGCCGCACCGGCATAGGCCAGATCGGAGGATGCCTGCGCATCAGCCGGGCTATCAAGTGGATGTATCTCGGCACCACGTAGTACCTGTTCAACATTGGGCAACGACAAGAGCGCCTTAAACACGGGAGCCTGGGCAATTCCTTCGTACAGGGCAATGGTCTGTTGCCGTTCACGCAGCAGCCGGGCCACAGTCGCCGGCAAATCTTCCTCACCCAACAGGTACGGCCCCAGGCGTTCGCGGATGATGGCTTCGGTTTGGGCAATCATCGCTTCCGCTTCCGCCTGGCTTTCCGCACGGGCACCAATCCGCAGCTCGTAGCGCGCACGCTTGGCCGAAATGCCAACGGTTGGGTTGGCCTGCTGCATCAGATCGGCGATCCGTTCACCAATCACACTTTCACCAAGCCCCACCGCATGCAAGGTACGAACGAGGATCACAGTTGTGATCCCACGTTCATCGCGCAGGTACGGCAATACGGCCGTCTCAAACAGGTACCGCATCTCGCCTGGCACGCCGGGCAGCACGATCACTGTCCCCCGCTCGTCTTCGACCAGAAAAGCGGGCGCAGTACCACGGGGATTGGGAATGATCCGGGCGCCTGCCGGAACATACGCCTGCCGCCGATTGCTCTCGCTCATCGGTCGATTCATGGCCGCAAAGCGGGCCGCAATCTGGTCGAGCAGTTCGGGATGAAATTCCAGGGGACGATCAAGCGCTGCGGCAACCGCTTCACGGGTCACATCGTCGAGGGTTGGGCCGAGACCACCGGTACAGATCACCAGATCGGCCCGCTCAAGCGCCTCGCGCACTGCCGCCGTAATCCGACCTTCGTTATCGCCAACCACCGTTTTGCGATAGACATTGACACCGGCAGCGGCCAATTGACGGGCAAGATAGGCGCTGTTGGTGTCGATGGTGACACCTAACAGTAACTCTGAACCGATAGCGATGATCTCGGCATCCATGCTTCCCTCACGACGATACAAACTCCACGCGGTTGCGAATGTGGCAGATAGCCATGCCGGTCAGGGTTGATCCATCCACTGCACGATCCACTTCACCCGCCCGGTCAATATGTATCACAGCGAATGGCGGAAGCCAGGCTTCCACGCCACTGCGCTCCATTTCAGGCGTATGCGACCTGCACCAACCCGGCAATCGTTCCCGCCAGCGTGCAATCTATGCGCTTCCCACGACGAGCGGATGGTACGTCTCCGCCAGACGGTCAGGTGCTCTGTTGATGACATCTGCGCCCCAGTGAGCACAGGTTCAAGCCTGTGCTCGATTGGGGCGATCACCACAGCTTTGCAGCGCTGAATGAGCTGACGGACTGGTTATGCTGCCGAGTCAGGTGGTGGTTCGCTCAAGCGCTTGCGATACTCGCGCCACAACTCCTGCTCGCGCTCGGCGGCAGCTCGCTGGCCGGCGGCAATCGCTGCGCGTAACCGTTCGGCAAACGACTGGCGCACACTGCTGGCGCGTGCTGCAAGGCGTTGGCGGGTCTCATTCCCTGAACGCGGATTGAACAGGGCAACCGCAGCGAAGCCCAACGCTGCACCAACGACCAACCCGGCGACAAACGCACCGGTTGCTGATGCGCTTTGCCGTTCGTGTTCACGACGCAATGCGGCTAACAGGCGTTGGGCAGCTTCACGTTCAGCCGCCAATGCTTCGAGGGTTGCCGTGCGTTCAGCGTGGATCGACTCGGCAAAGCGGCGAGCCACTTCGGCGATAGCATCGTTCTCAACCGTCATTGGAACACTCCTCAACTGCGGGTGCGAATCTCCTCCAGAGCACGGGCCAGGAATGCATCAACCGGCATTGCGCCAAGGTCTTCACCTGCGCGGGTGCGTACTGCAACAGAGTCAGCAGCTTCCTCCCTGGCGCCGATTATAAGCATATACGGAATCTTCTGCAACTGAGCACGGCGAATCTTGCCCTGCATGCGGTCGCGGTTGTCGTCGAGTTCGACCCGCAGCCCCGCCATGAACAGGCGCTGGCGCACCTGGCGGGCAAACTCCATCTGTTTATCGGTAATCGGGATGACGACCGCCTGCACCGGCGCCAGCCAGAGCGGAAACGCGCCGCCGTAGTGCTCGATCAGGATACCCATAAACCGCTCGGTCGTGCCGGTAACGGCGCGGTGCAAGACCACCGGTGTGTGGGGTTTGTCGTCTTCGCCGATATATTCACACCCCAGACGGGCCGGCTGGATAAAATCGACCTGGATGGTGCTCAGTTGCCATTCACGCCCCAGCACATCGCGGGCAAGGAAGTCGGCTTTCGGGCCGTAGAATGCCGCTTCACCTTCGACTTCAAAGTACTCGACACCGTTGGCTTCCAGTGCACTGCGCAGCGCGGCGGTTGCCAGCTCCCACTTCTCATCGTCCTGAACGTATTTGCCTTCGCTGCCGCGCAACGATAGCCGCACTTTGTAATCGGTAAACTGATAGGTGCCCAGCACTTCGCGAATGACCTGGAGCGCCAGGCTGAACTCTTCTTGTATCTGATCGGGCCGACAGAAGATGTGGCAGTCGTCTTGGGTTAAGGCGCGCACGCGCGTTAAGCCGCTCAGCGCTCCACTATCTTCATACCGATAGAGCGTCGCAAATTCGGCAAACCTTAGCGGAAGGTCGCGGTAACTGATCACGCCAAGCTGGTTGTAGAGCGTCATGTGGCTGGGGCAGTTCATCGGCTTCAGCCGGAAGACAAGGTCTTCGCTCTCGACCATCGGCGGGAACATGCTGTCACGGTAGTTGTCGTAGTGGCCCGACTTGCGGTAAAGCTGTTCCTTCACCACATTGCCCGTCCAGACATGTTGATACCCGTAGCGGGTCTGGACTTCGCGCACAAACTTCTCCATTTCGTGGCGAATGATTTCCCCTTTGGGGGTGAAGATCGGCAGACCGGGACCAATATCATCTGAAAAGAAGAAGAGTCCCAGCTCTTTGCCCAGACGGCGGTGGTCGCGCTTACGCGCCTCTTCCAACCGGTGCAGATAGGCTTCCAGCTCCTCTTTCGTATTCCAGCCGGTGCCGTAGATACGCTGCAACTGCCGATTCTTCTCATCACCCCGCCAGTAGGCGCCGGCGATGCTCATCAGCTTGAAGGCTTCGGGATTGATCTCGCCGGTATGGTTGAGATGCGGACCGCGGCAGAGGTCCTCGAACGTATCCTGGCGGTAGGTTGAGATGACGGTATCGCCGTGGTGCGTCTCGCCATATTCATCAAGCCCTTTGGCCAGGCCTTCGATCAATTCCAGTTTATACGGTTGATTGGCAAAGATCTGACGAGCCTCTTCAGCCGTCACCTCACGGTAGATGAAGGGGTGATTGCCGGCAATAATCCGCTTCATCCGTCGCTCGATCTCGCTCAAGTCTTCGGGCGTGAGCGGGCGCGGCAGATCAAAGTCGTAGTAAAAGCCGTTTTCAATCGGTGGCCCAATCGCAATTTTGGCATCGGGAAAGATTTCGAGCACAGCCTGGGCCATCACGTGGGCCAGCGAATGCCGCAGGCGGTAATAGGGATCGCTGTTGGGATCGACTGGCATACTGGGTTCTCCTTCTTGTTATCTACTGGTTGTGACAATGCTCAGGTAGCCGTCGGTGATACGTGCATCAACAATCTGGCGGTTTTGACGGTTCAGTTCAGCATTGAGCCGTTCGTGGAGCACCGTTGAGAGGTCGGAGGCCGAGATCAACATCGCTAACGGCCCCTCAACCTGGGGGTCAAGCGGAATCAGTTCACCATCCCGCACCATCACGCCACTGCTCACCACACTGGTCACCCCGTAAGCCTGGATAGTAACGATAGCACGGCCATCACGCAGGCGCACATTGATAGCATCTACCGGTAAAGTGGTTTGCACGTCGGTGAGATAGCCATTAATCTCGGCTTCACTCACCGTCACCTGGCCGGCGGGCAGGGCAGCAAGCAGCGCAGGTAACGGCGCCTGATCAGCCACCTCAACCGGAGTCGAGACAGGCGCGATCAGGTCGGCAAGGGTACGACCAAGCGCAGAACTGATCTGCGGTCGGATCAAGAGCAGGTAGAGGATGCCGATCAGCAGTATCCCCAGCCCAAGCCGAACCAGTTGCCCAACACAGCCGGTTGTTTCACGCCGCCGGTACGGTATCCAGCGGGCAGATGGACGCATACGTCCTCCTTGCGACAGCTATGGTCTAACAGAAACAGCTCTCCGTCCGCACGGGGACGAAGAGCTGCTTCGTGGTTCCACCCTGTGTTCACCCAACGCCGGCATGCCGGCGTTGAGCCTCATTGTTCGCGGTAACGGGCGAATCCCGTCATCCCATACTGGCACTGCGCGTTCCGGGATGCACTCAGAGGGGGTTTTCCCCCGACCCATCGCCAGGCATGCTCTCAGTCGCGACACGCCCTCCCTGTGGCCGGAATCGGGCTACTCGTCCTCGTCAGCGCTTTGCGATTGACGCCGACTGACATGGTAGCGCGAAGAGCATCAGGAGTCAAGATTGGGCACTCAACACATGCTGTGACACTGTCTCCTGGCGGGCAGCGCGACGGTCGGCGCGTACACGATAGGCCCGGCGGGGTACGCCGGCGGTCAGCGGTAGCGCAGGCACGGCAAGCAACAGAATCGCCGCTCCAACTCGCAGATCAAAACCGGGTTCGGTGATGACCGGGAAGGGATAGTAGACCAGGATCGTCGGATCGATCAGGTGGATCGTCGCGACAACGGTGACGGCAGCCGCCGCAGCAATCCAGGTGAGCGTGTCAAGTCGCCGCCAGCGTTCGCGCCGATAAGTCGTGCGTGGCACACAACGACTCAGATCGTAAGCTGCCCAGGCGGTAAGGACGAGGCCACCACCACCGACCGGCAGCGCGAACGGCCAGCTTACCGGCCCCACCCATAGCCAGCCGATCAGAGCGGTTGTCATACTCAGCAGACCGGCAATCAGCGCAAAGACACGGGTTGGGTTGTGGGCCGCTGACAGCGTGCGCCCGTAGCCCCGCGCCTCCAGCGCTTCCGCCAGTTGCAGCGACCGTTCCAGGCTACCGGCCAGTAGCGGGCCAATCAGTGCCCACCAGCTTCGGACACTGCCGAAGCGATGACCACGCGCACGCTGCGCAGCCGTGATGTCCTGAATAGCGTGTACCAGCGAGGGGGCAAAGGAAAGCGCAATCGTCACCGCCAGCCCGGCGTGAAACAGCGAACGCGGCGTCAGACGGAGTAGCCGATGATGATCAACCAGCGCATTGAACGCACCAAAGATGATCAAAAGCGTCCACAGACCCAATCCACGAGTCGCGCCCCAGGCCAGCGCTTCAGCAGTGATCGGGCCACCCAACACAATCCCACCGAGCCAGACCGGCAGGTGAATAGCAGGAAGATGGAGCAGCACCGTCGCCCCGCGCACACCTCCAACCGTCACGACGGAGAAGACGACGTAGCCAAACCAGATCAAAGCACCGACACGGGCAAACAGACTAAAACTGCGGGCCAGTGGCCGATCATCACGATGCCTGACAAAAACCTGCGTCACGACCAGCATGAGCAGGATGTGATAGAGTGGGTGCGGGGCCAGGATGGCGATGGTGGTAGTGGCAATCAGCCAGCAGAGCCATGTGCGTGTGTGCATCACATTCCCCCCCACCGCACGGTAAGCGCGGCTAACGCGACGACCTCACCAATCTCACAGAGGGCACCGTAGGTATCGCCGGTCAATCCGCCCAGATCGCGCACCCACCAGCGCGCTAGCACGTGAGCCACGCCGAACACCAGGCCAACCGTGATCAGGCCGGCCAGGCCGGCGATAATCCAGGCACTGGCGACCATCAACAGCGATGCCAGCCAGAGATCGGACTGGCGTACCTGCGCATTGAATGTACGCCCCAACCCCCCTTCCCGCGCCGGCGGAAAGCGATAGATGCCGTAGCAATCTGCCCAACGGCCCAGCATCGGTGCCAGGAGAAGAGCCGGCCAGGCCGGTGCCGCGCCGGCCACAAATGCCACTTTCAGCAGCAGCACAGCCATCAGCGCCAGGGCACCCATCGCCCCGATCCGACTATCTTTCATAATCTCCAGCTTGCGCTCACGCGACCGCCAGCTCATCACCGCATCGAAAGTATCGCTCAGCCCATCGAGATGCAGGCCACCGGTGATAATCCCCCACCCAACGACTACCAGCATGGCAGCGGTCAGATCGCCCCACAACGGACGCGCCAGCGCGTCAACCGCCACCAAGACTCCACCAATCACCAGCCCCACTGCCGGAAACCACGGGATTGCCCGCACCACACTCTGTTCGCTCATCGGTGACAGACCGGGGAGCGGAATGATGGTCAGAAAGCGGATCGCTTCGATCAAACCAGGCGTGGGCCGTGTCGATGTGTCGCTCATACGCTCTCTCCTGCACCCACCAACCGCGGAACCGCGTTAACGGTGCGGACAATGATCGTCGTACCGTAGGTGTCGAGGGCCGTTATACTCCCCAAATCAACCCGCCAGCGCCAGTGTTCGGCTATCGGCTGCCCGCAGCACCAGCAGATCACCAGTTGGATAGGGGTGGCGTGGGTTACGATCAGAATTCGCTCACCGGGATATTGGGTCAGCACCTCGTCCCAGGCCGGAGCCAGCCGGTTGGCAACATCAGCCAGACTCTCACCCTCAGCAGGCCGCCCGTCAATCCCGGCAGCCCAGCGCGCCTGGGCTTCAGCCGGGAATCGCTGCATCACTTCCCGGTAGGTTAAGCCTTCCCAACGCCCGTGGTCAATCTCGCGCCAGCGCGGGTCTTCGAGTACCGGAATGGGTGAACGACCATCGAGAATCGCAGCCGCCAGCGCGCGAGTGCGTTCCGTAGGGCTGACAATAACGCGGGTGAAGGGCAGTGCCCGCAACCGCCGGGCCAGGGCAGCGTGCTGACGCCGACCATAATCGGTCAACGGGCTGTCACCGCGACCGAGATACCGCCGGTGGCGGTTTGCCTCCGTCTGCCCATGACGAACAAGCCAGATACTGGTATGGCGCGAACGAGCGGTCACCCGGTTCCTCCTTCCCCACCTCACGTCAGCCGCTCCGCTGCCGGCTAAGCGTTGCCACAATCCCGCCGATCAGCACTGCCGCAATCAGCAGAAAGCCGAGCCACTGCCCGCCACTGCTCGCCGGTGCTGAACCTGCCGGCGGAGGGGTCATAGCTGGCGTCACCGCCGGCGATGGCGACGATGTATTGATCGTATCCGCCTGCCGGATGGCAGTAGGTGATGGTAATGCCGTTGGTATGGCCGTAGCCGGTTGGGCCGTCGGGGTTGAGCTTGCCGTCGCTATAGGCACCACCGTCGGTAGCACGGTGGCCGTCGGAGGGAGAGAGCTGGCAGGCGTGATCGTTGCTGTAGGAACGGTGGTGGGGGCTGGTTCCGCTAACGGTTTACACACATCAGTCAGCTCCAGATCGGGGGGCACCGCACCGCTACTGGCATCACCCGGCCCCCATGCCCAACCGTGCAGATCGCCATCGCTCACCACGACATTGCTCGCCCCCAAACTGGAGTAACGCCAGGCACCGGCTTCACGGCGGTAAAACGCCCAATAGACGGCCCGCCCCTGATCGCGTGCGCAGAAACAACCGGTAGCCGGATAATCACACCCTTCCCGCCCAATCTTACACACCGCCGCACCGATACTGCTCTGCTGACTGATGACCGGCAACCCACTCCGTTCGAGCAAATCGAGACCACTGATGGTGGGTTCAGCAAACTCGACACACGCCGTCACCACCTCACCATCGCCAAAGCGCACAACAACCCCGGCGCGATTAAGCGGCGACTGTGCTGAGACCACGCCGGAAAGCAGGATCATAGCCAGCAAGAGCAGCAGCGTGCGTGCGGATCGCATAACGACATCCCTATAGCGCCTGGCGACGACGGAGCCAGACACCCAACGCGAGCAGTGTGACGCCCATCAACACCACAGGCCAGACCAGCACCTCTTCACCACCGGTCGTCGGAAGGTTGGGGGCCGGCGCGATGAGTGACTGAGCAGCCGGAATCGTCGTGCTGACCACCGGCAAGGTCTTCCCGGCAATCGCGGGTATGGCCTGATAGGTAGCCAATGCGTTATCGTCAGGCATCGCATCTTGATAGCGGAACGCCCCACTCTGATTCTGGAACGCAACCAGCGCCTTCAGCGGTGTGGCATCACCCTGCCGCCAGGGTGCAGCGTTGGGGTCTTCGCCAAGGGCCAGAATCGCCTGAACGACGGCTGCGGTCGAGTTGGCATCACTGGCATTGCCAAAGGCCGATGTTTGCGAGTAGGGAAAGCCGCCATCAGGGTTCTGCTGGCCGCGCAGGTAGGTGCGGGCTGCGCTCAAGGCATCGGCGGCACGGGCATAACCGGCCAGCGCCATAACGGCCAGACTGGTGGTATTGGTATCACTGCCGGTTGCGGCAGCACCATCGAAGCTCCAGCCGCCATCGCGCAACTGCAAAGCGATCAGACGGTCAATGGCTGCGGCTGGCGGTTGCACACCCATCGCCTTGATCGCCAGCAGCGCCAGCGCGTGACCGTACACATCGGCGCCGTACTGACCGGTCGCCGGATCGTAGGTTGTCCCCAACTGACGGGCCAGATTGACCCCGCCAACATTGAGCGGATCGCGTCCGGCGGCAACCGCGGCCAGAATCAATTTCGCCGTCGCACCTGCCGAAGAGGTACCGTAGGAAGCGGCCTGACCGGCCAGATACGTCATTGCATTGGCCGGTGGTTGCTCACCGCCGGCAACCAGCGCCACAATCGCATCAGCCGTATCACCAGGGCCAAAACCGGCAAAGCTACCATCAGCCTGCTGCTGTGCCTGTACCCATCGCAACGCTGCCGCCACCACGTCGGCCTGAGCAGCCACCGGTTGCCATAAAAGTATGCTCACAAAGAGGGCAAGAACACATGAGATAGCCCGACGCATGGTACCAGATTCCTTTCTTCCCATTCAGCGAACACCCACCGGGCAATAAAAATCCCCCCACCGATAGTGGAGGGGTGAACAGACGAAGGCAAGAATGCATGCCAATCTTGCGAACGCCTCACCCCCTTTCCAACGAAGGTGTGAAAGCGAACGTGTAGGGACGGGCATTCTGGCTCGTCGCTCATCGCGACCTACAGTAGCGTGGACTGCGCCGGCCTTGGACCGGCTTCCGTTGCTCAGACCATACCCCAACAGGACAGGTCTGATTCCTGCTTCACCGAGGCTGGGTTCACCATGGTCGTGTCGCCATGGCCAGTGCCTGCCTCTCCACAGGCGTTCCTTCGGGCGCAACTCGCCCTAGACAGCGCCATCCGCTGGAGATTCTTCGCTGCGTTCACGTCCCGATCGTGATCCGTCCCACACGCTGGGCACACCCAGTCGCGCATCCCAAGCGGCATCTGCTCAGTTACCGCCCCGCACACCGAGCAGGTCTTCGACGACGCAAACCAGCGATCTGCCTCGACCACTTCCACCCCATACAGCGCCGCCTTGTACTGCAATTGCCGCTTGAACTCGTACATACCGATGTCGGCAATGTGGCGTGCCAGCGTCCGGTTCCCCAACATACCCCGCACGTTCAGGTCTTCGATGCCGATCACGCCGTAGGTCCGCACCAGACGGGTGGTGGTCTTGTGCAGCCAGTCGCGGCGGATGTTGGCGATGCGTGCGTGCAGCCGAGCCAGCTTCAGCGCCGATTTGTATTGGTTTTTGCTGCCGTTCACCTTCCGGCTGTGGCGGCGACTCAACCGGCGCAGCCGCTCCAGGTTCGCCTGCAACGCCTTTGGCCCAGCCAGCTTCTCGCCGCTGGAGAGCGTCGCCGCAGTCGTCACGCCGAGATCGACACCCACCGCCGCTTGGTTATCGCAGACGGGATCGGGCAGGTCAATCTCAACTGGGATGGCGACGTACCAGCGATCTGCGACACGGCTGACCGTGGCCGAGAGCGGTTTGCCGGTGAAGCGGAGGGCTTCGCGCATCCTGATCCAGCCGATCACGGGCAGACGGATGCACTTGCCGTCACAGCGGAACGTGCCCGGCCCGTTGTCGAACCGCGCACTGTCGTCGCGGCCTTTCTTCTTGTGTGTTGGGTAGCCAGCGCGGCGCTCAAAGAAGTTTTTGAATGCAGCGCCGAGATTCTTGATCGCCTGTTGCGGGATGGACTTGGGCACGCGCAGCATCCAGGGGAACTGCTCGCGCTTGATCGCGTTCAACTGTCGGCGCAGGGCAGCTTCGTTAGGCGTCAGGCCAGCGCAGTATTGCTTCTTCCACTCGTCCAGGGCCCAGTTGTAGGCGAAGCGGGCAACACCAACAGCTTCACGTAGCAGCAACTCTTGCTGTTTGGTGGGACGAAGCTCAATCTTATGGGTGAGGATCACTCGCATTGCAGGGCCTCAATCGTGTTCCTGGCTCAATTGGCCGCTGTGCGCTTGCCGTACAGCCTGGCGCACATCGCTACTGTCACCTCGTGCAGATCACACACCACATTATTGGCTCCGTCATCAGGTTAGATCACCACGATGCTGCGGCCTTGAGCGGTCATCGCCGCTTCGATGTCCGCAAACCCGAAGCGAGTGAGCCGGTCACGATGTTCCACCACGATGGTCTGGGCTGTGGAGTGGCATAGCAGCCAGATCAGCCCTGCGCGGTGACCATTGCGGCAGTAGCCGATGTCCTTGACCACTTCAACGATGGTCTGCGTGCGCTGGACAGCGCACTCGACGAGTCGGGCAAACTGGCGACCGAGGTCCTGAGCGTGCTCGGCGCTGGCAACGCGAGGGTCTAGGGCAGCACCACCGGACTGCGCCGCATTAGGCGGGTAATAGATGATGGTGCCGTTGGGCAACTGCTCGGCCGGTACTGGCAGCTTGCCCTCGTTCCACAGTCGCCAGGCAGTCTTGTACGTCAGCCCTTGTTGTTTGGCCCATACACTGCGCTTCATAGCTGAGTATACCATAACACGTTAAGGTATATAACGTCTAGCAATTGCCAGTCCCGTGTTGCTTGTATTCAATTCAATCGTAGCCGATGGTAGCACAGACCGGGCTGATCGTCAACGCAACTGAGCGAGTACCCCGGCCAGCACAGCAATTGCCCGCTCGTACTCGGCCAGTTCAAGATGCTCATTGGGCGTATGATCAAGCCGTGAGTCGCCCGGCCCGTAAGCGACAATCGGACACTGCCACACCGGCCCAACCACATTCATATCGGCAGTGCCGGTCTTGTGGAGGAATGCCGGTTGGCCGCCGTGTTGCCGGATCGCACGCACAAACGCGCTCGCCAGCGGTGTTGTGCGTGGACTCTGAAAGGCGGGGCAGGCGCCGGTGAAGGAGACTTCAGCAGTACCGGCCAGCATGTGCAGGGTATCGGCCAACGCCGCGGGATCGATACCGGGGGGTAGCCGCAAACCAATCGTTGCTTCCACCCATTCGGTAATGCCATCGCTATCGCTATGCACACGCCGCAACGAAGGGATCAACTGCTCGAACAGTCGGGTACGACCGGCATTGATACTCTGGCAGTACTGTTCAACGGCACGCCAGAAATCAACCATCACCTCTGGCGCTGCGCGCTGCTCACCGGCACTGTGCGCAACCGGTTGCCGGTAATGATAATTGACCAGGAGTCGACCTTTGTAGCCGAGCGTAATCCGATCCCAACCACTCGGTTCACCGATCACACAAAAATCGGGGCGGTAGCGGTCACGAGCCGCATGGGCACCGCGTGAACTTGCGGCCTCTTCTTCGGTAGCCCCAATAATCACCAGCCGACACCCCAACGTTCCCGACAGCTCGGCCTGGCGGGCGGCCCAGACAAACGTTGCCAGTGGCCCCTTGGCATCAACCGCCCCACGTCCGTAGAGCCTGCCGTCCTCGATCCGTACCGGCACCTCGCCGGGTACCGTATCGATATGACCAAGCAGCACAACCAGCGGCCCTTCGCTACCGATCAGCCCAACCGCACTCCCCGCTTCGTCAACAAAGGCTTCCCAACCGAAGGAGCGCATCTGGTCAACCATCACCGCAACTGCCGCCGCTTCCTGACCGGAAAGCGATGGCGTGCGCAGCAAACGAACAAGAAATTCAACAGCATCATGCTTCATAAGGCAGACTCCTGATCAGGAACATTATGTCGTCAGGTATCGAACCTTTAGAATTAAATAACAATGTAATAGATAAAGAGCAGGGTATGTGATAAATAAGTTTTTTGTCATTTTTCGATACAATCAATACATTTCCGTCGCGAATAAAATAATACACCACAACGCACAATCGTATGGTATCATACTGCTGTTCGTATCGGCTTTCCTAATTCCAAGAGAGATAGTATGCCCGCATCGCTTCGCTTTGACGCCGATCTACGCAGCCTGAAACACATCCGGCGGGCAATGATTGATGCGGCCAACCAGATAGGTGCTCGTCGTGATAGTATTGATGATGTAGTATACGCTGCCAACGAGTTGATCTCGAATACCATTACGTATGGTTACGGCAATCAGGCTGGCCCGATCTGGATCGACATCTGGCAAGAAGGCGATACCCTGTACGTATCGATTCGCGATACCGCGCCCGTATTTGATCCACTCAGCGTACCGTTACCGCGCAACCTCATCAAGCGTGGCCAACAGCGCATCGGTGGACTTGGGTTGTTCCTGACCCGCCATTTACTGGACGATCTCCAGCACCGGCCTTTACCAGGCGGTGGAAATGAGTTACTCTTGATCAAGCGACGTGCATTCTAGTGGTACCCGGCTATGATTATCGAGAGCACAATCAGTCAGAAAGAATTTGTTCAGCACGCTTTGAGTCGCTACTTTCGTCGTCCGATTTTCTACGTCTTTGCCTTTGTTGCCGCCGTCCTAACCGCATTTGTGATCTACGACCCAACCATACCCCAGGCTCCAGCGCTGCTGGGCGGCTGGATTCCGTTCCTGGTTTACGCCATCGTCGGCTGGATCACGATTCGCCGTCAGAGTCGCAATCGCGATCTACCGATCTATCAGCCGACCCGCTACGAACTGGGCCGCGATACACTGATCGTCAGTGCCCGCAGTGGACGCAGCACCATTCCCTGGTCGCAGGTACGCAACTGGCGCAAACTGGCCGGGGTGTACGAATTGCAACTGGTGAACGGCCAGGTGTTGCTGATCTCGGCCCGTGCCATCAGCCCCCGGCAAGTCGGTACGTTCGAGCGCATGCTGCGCAATCGGATCGAGCCAAAACCTGAACCGGGTGTCTTTGATGAACCCACGACGTGAACCCCGTATGGATGAACTGCTTCGCCCCATCGCCCTCGATCCGGCGCAACCCCAGGCGATTGCGCCCACCGACCTCGCGCAGTATCTGCGTCTCGATCAGTGTCAGCGCTATCTGCGTCTCCGTCTCCACGAGCGGCGCAAAGAGCTATACTGGCTGCCAAAATACGGCCTGTCAATACAATCTATTCCACCAATGCTCACCATTGCCGGACGGCTGTTCGAGCAGGAGATTGAAGAACAGATACAGCAGCACTTCCCGCTCACCATCCACTGCGCCCGGCGCCGTCAGCAGGGTGATCCTGATTTTACCAAACCTGACCACAATCACATTGTGCTGAATACACTTCAGCAATGCAGCGCCGACACCGCGCACGTACTCTTTCAACCGCGGCTGGCCGCGCAACTCGCCAACTGGTCGCTTAGCGGTGATGTTGATATTCTGGTGGTACGACGTGACAGCAACGGAGCGTTACGTATCCTGATTGTCGATGCCAAAAGCTCGGCGACGGCGAAGATCGAGCATCGTCTGCAACTGGCGTGTTATCAGCGTCTGATCGAGGAGGTTGTACAGCGAGCAGGTCTTGCGGAAGTTGTTATTGAACTCGGTGTGCTCTATCGCGGCGAACTCGTGAACACGATGCGGTCACCGGCAGATCAGCGTCGCATCGAACTTGAACGTCAACAGGCAGCACAATTACTCGGCGTGCAGACCGCTTGCCTGGAACTGGTTGATCCAGCTCCCTACCTGGCCGAGATCGAAACGCTGCTGCATGGCCCGAATGCGATTCTCGATACGATTGCGACTGTTCCCTTCGCCGCCGTGCCCTTCCACCTGACCACCAAATGCGATGGCTGCCTCTACAATGAAATCTGTATGCGGTGGGCAGCAACCCACGACGACCTTTCACTCATTCCAACCCTGACCGTAGCCGAAAAATCGGCGCTCCAGGCCAACCAGATCAACACCGTACCGCAACTCGCTCTGCTGAAAGAGGTGGCTGACGATGGTGAAACGCTGTACACACCGCCCACCCATCATGCAAAGGTGCGTGATCTGGTACGACACCCTGTGCTGGCTCCCCGCCTGAACGAGCTGATCTATCGCGCTCGTGCTTTTCGCCGCTGGAAAGGTGATCAGATCAAAGCCCCTACCCGGCTACCGTACCGCGGATACGGATCATTGCCCGCCGTCAGCCCTGATCTGCACGCCAATCTGGTCGCGATTTATCTTGATACCCTGTACGATCACACGCAAGGCATGATCGTCATGCTCGCTGCGCTGGTCGTCGGCCACCGCAACGGCGAGCGTCACCAGAGTCGCTACGTCGTCAATCTGCCCACGCAACGGCCACAAACCCTGGCCGATGAGGAGCGCTTACTGACCGAATGGATCAATGAGTTATTACAGGCAATTGTCGCTGTCGCCGATCCTGATACGCAGGTTCCCATTCATCTGATCGTGCCCGACACATTCAGCCTGCAAACCCTGCTCGATGGGCTGGCCCGCCATCCAGATGTCATCGGCGCCACCGCACTTTACGATCTGGCGGCGCAGAGTGCCGGCTTTGAAGCCCCAATGGTGACAGTGCTGGTGAATGAGCGCCGTCGCTTCCTCAACGACCCGCTGGCTTACGACTCACTGGCCCGCCTGGCCCGCATCGAAGGGTTTGATTGGGGTGAATGCCGACGCAAATTTTACCGGCGCGTCTTTGATGATCTGAGTAACGACAAAGAGATTGGCTGGTATACGCGACGGATTCGCTTCAACAATCAGATTCCGCTAGAGTACGCCTACGCAGCCTGGCAGGCATTACCACCACCACCGGATCGGGGCGAAGATGATCTGGTCGACTACCGTGACGTCAAGTACGAACAACTGCTTGCATTCATCAACAAGCGGCTTGAAGCCTTCGCACACCTGGCTGCCCGCTTACCGGCCAATCACCGCACGACCAAACCGCCATTTGATCTGACCTGTATTACCCGTTACACCCGCCGCTCACCATCACTGGCCGATGCCCTGGCCGAGTTTCTGTTGATCGAGCGTTACGTCGCCCTGGTCACGTGGGGACAACAACACCTGCCGCCGCCAGAGCAACGGGTGTTGGCCGGCGTCAGCCTGCTTGTACGCTACGAAGCGGATGACCAGGACCCGGCTCTGCTGGCAGTACTGGCCGAAAACGAACGTCGCCAGGCGTTGAAGGCAGAACTAACCGGCCAGCGTAAACGGGCGCGGCTCAACGACGAACAACGCCAGACGGTTGAGCCACTACCGATCCCGGATGTGCCGTTGCGGTTACGCATTGTCCTCGATGACGTTGAGTGCGACCTGGAGACAGCGTTGCGGCTGACCGGCTTATCACCGGGCGACAAAGTGATTCTGGCTCCACGCTGGAGTGTTGATGAACGCCTGCCCGCCGATCAGCAGCAACCATTCACGACCACAGCCCGTCAACTCTTGTACCAGTCGCGGGCAACCCTGATCGAACTCGATCCGAATGGATTCGTCGTGCTCCAACCCAACCGGCGCTACAGCAACGGCGACCGTCGCTTCACCTTCCCTGCAAAATGGGAATGGCCCACAACCGGCACACTCTACACCATTGAAAGTGATCCCAACGACATATACGGTCAACGCTGTATGGAGATCGTCAACGAGCTGCGGGGCGGCGCAAGCAACGCACTGTACCAGCGCCTTGCCGTTCCAGCCTCGGTGACGTGTCAGATACCACCGGCAGCGCTAGCAGGTCACGCCCGCTTTGTCGCAGGGCTTCAGGCCCTGGCCGACGCCCACGAACTCCACACCTTCGACACATACCAGATGAGCTACATTGCCGGTTATGGCGATGCGCCTACCCTGGTTGTGCAGGGACCACCCGGCACCGGTAAAAGCTACACCTCAGCATTTGCGCTACTGGCACGCATGCAGGGTTTACTGGCTGCCGACCTGCCATGTCGTGTCCTGCTCAGTTGCAAAACCCACGCCGCCACCGATGTCCTGTTGCGCAAGATTGCCGACGTTCAGGCCATGCTGGCCGGTATCCAGCAACGGCAACCTGCCCTGTTTGCCGCCTATTTCGACGAGCGCATTCTCAAGGCACCACTCTTCCGGGTACGCCCCAAAATCGACAGCGATCTGCCGGAAACAGTGCAGATCGTCGACGAGGCAGACATCATCGCCAGCACACCATTCTGCTTCGTAGCAGCGACACCCTTCGCAATCAGCTCATTGCTGAAACAGCAGCAACGCTACCACACCGATCCCTTTGCCGACATCCTTGTCCTCGATGAAGCCTCGCAGATGAACCTGGCTGAAGCCTGTATGGCGGCAATCGCCCTCCATAAACACGGTCGCCTGATCGTGGTCGGCGATCATCGTCAGATGCCACCGATTGTTCAGCACGAATGGCGCAGCGAGCGCCGTCGCACCTTCCAGGCTTACCGGGTCTACAGCTCGCTTTTCGAGACCCTCTTGCTGCTCGATCCAGCACCCCCCATAGTACGGCTGACCGAGAGCTTCCGCGTCCATCAGGATATTGCCGAATTCCTCCGGCGTGCCATCTACGAACAAGACGGCATCCATTACTTCTCGCAGCGAACCTCACGGCTTAGCGAGGTCGCCATCGCCGACGACTTTCTGGCCGCCGTACTCAATCCCGCTCACCCGCTGACCGTCATCGTCCACGATGAAGCGCAAAGCCAGGACATCAATCCCTTCGAGGCCGAACTCATTTGTCCACTGATTGAGACCCTGGTCGGGCAATTGCAGTTAGACGCAACGAATGGTATCGGGGTTGTGGTGCCTCATCGGGCACAGCGGCTGACCTTGCGCGAACGTCTGCCCACGCTGATGAGCGATCTTTTCGTTGAACACGAGGGAGCAACAGTCGATACCGTCGAGCGGTTTCAGGGCGATGAACGCGATGTGATTATCGTATCGGCTACCGAGAGCGATCCAGACTATCTACGCACAACCAGCGGCTTTCTCCTCGATCCGCGGCGGCTCAATGTTGCGCTCAGCCGCGCCCGCAAAAAACTGATCCTGATTGCGGCCCGCACCGTTTTCCAGCTCTTCGCCACCGACGAAGAGGTCTTCCAACACGCGCAACTCTGGAAGCGCCTCCTCCGCGACACCTGTCGCGTGCCGTTATGGCAGGGGGAGCGGCACGGAGTCAGGGTAGAGGTATGGGGGAATCATTCATCAGCCCCCTCATGACAATCACCACTGCATACATGCACATCCGGTTCGCGACGCCTGAGTGGCAATTTCACCTCAATCCGGGTGCCCTGATCAGGCGGTGAGTCGATATGAAAACTGGCCCCAATTGCGTGAGCACGCTGAGCCATACTCAAGAGGCCAATCCCGCCACCACGCAGATTGGCACCACCACGACCGTTATCGGCTACCGTTAACAGCAACGTATCGTCGGCGCAGGCCAGACTAATGGTAACCCGTGATGCCTGAGCATGACGGTTACAATTAGCCAGCGCTTCCTGCACAATCCGGTACAGCGCAATCACCTGGGCCGTTTCGAGCACAGGTATGTTGGGAGCAAACGCATACTCCACCGGAATCCGCGTTGCCGCCGACCAGCGTTCACTGAGATTAACCAGGACAGTTGGAAAATCCGCTTCACCAACTTGTGGTGGATACAGGTCACGCACAATATGTGATAGTTCCTGTTCGATAGCATCAAGCGCCGCCCGCCCACGGGCAAGATGATCCTGGATTGCCAGGGAGTCACCTTGCATGCAGGCCAGGCGCAGCGCTTCCAGGTGCAACTGCACCCCCAGGATCGCCGAACGGGCACCGTCGTGTAAATCACGAGCGATCCTGGCCCGCTCGGCTTCGCTGACCGCCAGCGCCAGCGATACACCCGACGAGAATGAGTAATCATTAGTCAACGACGAAGGGGGAACGGCCTGGGTACCACTGCTGTGCGCAGGATGGATACAACGCCAATGCTGTACCAGGGTCAGCGCTGCCAGCTCAGCGTATTCGTAAACCAGCCCCAGCATACTGGTTTGATCAATCGTCACGTCTGGTTTGTAAGACAGTTGCACAACCGCGATATTTTGCCCTTCCCACTGCAAAGGAATACTCAGCGTGAGCCAGCAATCGCCGCCAGAGCAGTAATGAAACCGTGCTTCGTGGTCGTGAGCACAATCCACCAGTTGCGGCAGAAAATCATGCAACGTGTGCCATGATAACCGTGCTTCATCGAGATCATCAGGAACCTGCACATCTTTGTCGTCAGGGTACTGAGCAATCAGCGTAACCTCCTGGTTCTGGTCGAGCAGGTACAAGGCACCCCGCTGCGCACCCAGTATCTCGCAACCAATCTGTACGACAACATGGGGTAAGCGCTGATGACCGAGATAACGCAGAAGCCGACGCGCTGTATTCATCGGCGATATGCGATCAGGACGGGGGCGGTCAGTTGTTACCGGGCCTTTGTCAACCGCTTGTTCCTGCGTTCCCTGTCCACCTGCCCATTCTGCCATGGCTTTCTCTCCATTCTGATAACTGAATGACCAGTATGTTTGTATGTGAAGATTACTGTCTCTTTTGTTGAACATCATTCAACTGTTCAACAGGGCAAATATGCCAGAAAGTTGCAGAAATCGATGAGAAGAGTGCTACATATCAATCAGTATCCTGTTAATCACAAGTTACTGATCCAGGATCATCAGTGAACCTTCAGGTGAAGAGAGCTGATCCACCACGGAAGTAAGATAGAATCGGCCCCCCACCACCTGCCAGAGCAGTAGAGTCAACGTGCTATCGCGACACTCCTCTCACGAAGGTGATATTCATTCTTGCCAAAAATGTGGATTATTCTTGCCATGTATCGTACTCCCTTCCTGTTTCATCGTCAATGTTGTGAAAGTCATTGCAAGGATGAGCGGGTATCGCATGCGATTGCTCGCACAATCGCTCACCAGAATCTTCTTCAACCACGATCACTGTCTGCCGGGTATTATTCACTACACCCAAGTGCAGATGCGCCGAACCAGCCTGCCACCTCCGCACGCAATGGGATCACATTTCGGATCAGATACCGTTGCCAGACTGGTTTACCCGTGTCGCAGCGTTTGGGGTGCGGCAGCCATACTGCCGCAGCAGCCGTGCTTCGTACCAGGCGCGTGTCAGGCTGTTCACCGCTGGTCACGGGGATGATGCGTGCTCTCAGCACGGAGTCTGTAATTACTGAGATAACGTCTACGCACTACCCACCTCACTGCGCGTACATTAGAACTCATTTCATAAAACGCTGTACTGTCATGCTCTAACAACCATCTCCGGTGCCATCATGCGCTGGATTGGTTACCTTGCTCGCTCATCATGCGCGTGCCGCGAAGTTTGGAGTGCGGCAGCCATGCTGCCGCGCCAACCGTGCTCGCGATCTGGCACGTGTCAGGTCGTTAACCCGGCTGGTCACGCGAATGCCGGGTGTGCTCGTCTCGATCATGCATGGAATCAGTCGGCAATGAATGAGATACCTTCATAGTAGATGTTTTTTGAAACAGGTTCTACATGATGCCCAATCCCGTGTGCAATGACGCTGGAGCGATCCGTCGGCGCACGTTCCCACGGAAACAGCTCATCTCTATCCCGCTACCACCCACCTTCCCGCCTTCCAGAACTTTTGTCAAAAGCAGAATGGGCAGAAGGCAGACCTTCCACCCATCTGCTTGCCCGCAGCAATGACGTGGTACTGGTAGTCAATTACTCTTTAGACTACCGGCTCAAAGTTGGTTGGTTGATAGGTCAGACGGGCATCGAAATCAGCCAGTCGTCCGAGCCGTCGCAACCCGACCGCGCTCCCTTTGTAGTACGGAATAATCACTTCTGGATCAACGTAGGGTGTGGTTAGACTGTTGGCCGTCGAGCGTGGGTGGGCAAACAGCATGAAGATCAAACCGGGTTTAACACTATTGCTCACAACGGCATATGCGGTCGTCTCACCATAGTCGTTATACAGTTGAACAATATCGCCGGGCTGGATACCTTCTCGTTGGGCATCTTGCGGGTTGATCTCAATATAGGATAGTGGTACCCGTTCGGCGTGGAATGGGATGTTAAGATCGTTGTAGAAGGTCTGCCAGTTGTTGTTGCGCCCATTAGTCAGGAAGTACGGATATTTGTTGATCTGCTCCTGCACAATGGCCGGGAAACCGGGCCACGGCGTGGGTAGCATCTTGGCCTTACCGCTCTCGGTGTAGAATGGTTCGCCGTTCTCGAAATAACGCACCCGCCCCTGCGGTTGCCCATTGACAATCGTCACCGGTGTTTGAATACCGTTATTGCCTGCAGCCTTGAGGAAGGCGTAATCCACTCCCTTGTACCGTTCGGTACTGGCCTTCACACCATCGGCGAACGATTGACCACCCTCCAGGAAGACCTCTTCAGCCGTCTGCCATTCAAAGCCGCTGAAGCGCTGGGCAATGTCGGCGTTACCATCAGCCTGCGCGAGCGCCTTAATCCGCTGTGCCAGCATACCGAAAATCTTCCAGTCTGGCTCAGCAATGCCCGGCGGATCCATAAATTTCTCGTACAGACGCAAGCGACGCTCACCGTTGATCGAGGTAATGGGGCTTTCACCCCAGGCTGCTGCCGGAAAGACAACATGCGCATATCTGGCCGTCTCAATGGGATAGATATCTTGCACAATGATGAACAGGCCACCCTGACTGATTGCATCAAGTATCGCTTGCGCTTTCGTTGCATTATCTGCACCAAAGCTGGCATCGATTGCATCGCGAACCAGCTTACCACGGGTCTGCAACGTCTCGCGCATGCGCTGCGCATTGAGCGTCGTTACCGCCGGATTGCAACCGACAACGTAGAACACATTCCCCTGCCCCTGGCTCAGCAGGTCATCGATGTAGGGTGCCGGACGCGGACCGGGATAGCCGGGGCGCACATAACCCTCTTGGTGCCCACCCAGACGACCACAGCCGGTGCCGGGCTTACCAAAGTTACCGGTCAGCAAAGCAAGGTTGACAATGCTGCCGATATTCTGGTAATTCTTCATGCCCCAGATGACACCCTTTTCGTAGAGGAAGATGGATCGTGGTCGGCTACCATCACTCTTCGTCTCGGCGATCCAGCTTGCCGCCTGCTCGATCTGCGCCCGCGACAGACCGGTAATCTGCTCAGCTTCAGCCAGCACCTCATCAAGGCTCTTCCCAATCTGAAGGCTCTGCTCAAGGAAGGGCTGTACCGTCTCGGCTTCAACCCGATTGGCGACAAAATCTTTGTCATGCCATCCACGCTCGTACACCACCCGCGCAATCGCATTCGCCAGCGCAATATCCGTACCGGGGTTGAGCTGCAAATGGAGTACCCGATCCTTGCCGGCAGCCCGTTCGCTCACCACAACGGTCGCCGTGCGCCGTGGGTCGATCACAATGATGCGACCAGGGCCAACCTGCTCGCCGGGCCGGGCATCCTGCTTGGCTTTGACCGTGGTGCCTTGCAGGTTGGGCAGCATGTGTACCAGATAGAAGTTGGTCTGGGTCTCGTAAGAATTCGCTCCCCAGAGCACAATCGTATCGGATAGTTCGGCATCAACGTAGGCAAAGTTCAGCTCAGGTACACCCATATCACGCGAGGCGTGTACCTCGGAATTGTAGGCCGGTCGGTTGTGGATCGAACAGTTGATCGTCTGTACCGCATTAAAGAAGAACTTGCCAACGGCCCAGTTATTCTCGAAACCGCCACCACCACCACCGTGATCGAAAATCTTCATGAAGATAGAGTTATTCCCATCGCGCAGAATACTGCCATAGATCACCCGCGCCGCCAGATCAATGGCGTCGTCCCAGGTCGTTGGCGACTGCTCGGTTGCCCGATACACCAGCGGATGGGTCAGGCGCACGTGAGTCGGGCCATCTGGCCGGTACAGACTGGAACCGAGCGTACCACCACGCCCGGAGTGATGACCTTTGTTGACCACACATTCCTTATCGGGCACAATCGCAATGTGGAAGCGGCGACCATCCCGCTCGGTGATCACCGTATGGTGATCCGGAGCAATCCAATCACCACTTAACGGTGCTACTTGCTTTGTAAAATCTACCCCCAACGCATTTTGATCAGGCAACAAGCCACCTGACCGTCCCTCTGGCCACTTGTAGACGTGATAGCCACAACCGACAATGCAGTAGTGGCATACCGTTTGATATTTTTCGGCATCAACCGGTGGTAAGACCATGCGATCTGCCGGACGATACACTGGCATAGTGGTTCCTCCTACAGCTCTGTCAGGCTCAGATTATGCGGACGCCCATAGATCAGACCTTGCGCCCCTACAGCGTAGATATCCTGACCTTCGACTTCCAGGACGATCCGGGGTAGATGCTGCGTCGCCGGACCACTAATCAGCATGGCATCAGCGGCAGCATCGAAATGGCTGTAGTGACAGGGACAAACAAAGATCTTTGTCGCGGGATCGTAAGTCATCGGACAGCCCATATGGGTGCACAACCCGCTATAGGCAACAATATCCCCATCTGGCCCAACACCACCGGGAACTTTCTTGCCAATCTTCAATATCTGAATGGGGGAAAACTGATCGGGATAACTGGCACCAAAAGCACCACTTTGCAGATCGTTAAGAGTTGCAACTTTGATCCGCGGATAGGGCAGAACCTCACTAATCAGCGGCACTTCCACCGTCTCGGTGACCACAACCGGCGACGGTGCCGGAGCTGCGGTTGGCGCCGGAGCCTGCGGCGCTGCGGTCGGTGGTACAGCCGTCGGTGCCGGAGGTTGAGCCGCACAGGCTGCCAGCACTGCCGCCGCACCACTGATCGAGCTGAGCTTGAGAAAACTACGCCGATCTAGCCGGGGCTTCGGGCTACGCGCAGCCTCCTCTTCCGACGGGCTGATCTCTCGATCTTCCATAGACCTCCCTCCACGTCATTGTATGACATCTGATAGCTGCTGGATACTGTTAGTATAGGTCAACGATCTCAAAGAGGAGAAGATCCAAAGGGGTCAGAGTGATGATCCGAACAGGTCAAATTACAACGCAATCATCTATCTGAATGAACAGTCAAACTATTGCGCAGCCATCTCAGGGCATGATTCTTGCGATGGGTGGCAACGATTGCCCATATTCAGATAGCACTCGCGTGCGGCAAATCCGGTCTATTCAATTGTTGGGATGTTGGTTGTTGTATGGAGAATAAACGAGGTTTCATTCATATCCTGCTATCAGCCGCTCTAGCATGCCCATGCCACTCCCAACGGTGGCCGCCACAACGAGAGAGATTCTGGCGGGCGAATCTACACCTGTCGCCGATCACGCACACCATGCGGCACACGGATGACAACTGCCTGTGAGTTTCACGAGACAACAATGCAGAACTTATTTCATTCAAAGCTGAGCTGTTGTGCTACCTGACCATCGCCCAGGCGCAGGCACGCTTGCCAATCAACAACAACAACCTACCACTCCTGGCCCGTTGGCAGAGCACAACTCCGGTCGTGCCATCAACTCACTGCATTGATTGCCTTGCCGGCTCGTCATGCGCGTGTCGCGAAGTTTGGAGTGCGGCAGCCATGCTGCCGCAAGCAGCCGTGCTCACGACCCAGTGCGTGGCATACCGTTGACCATGCTGGTCACAGGAATTCGGTGTGTACTCGTCACGATCACGGCGTTTGTCAGGAATGAATGAGATAACTTCCAGTAAACCGGATTGATCTAACATCCTCTAAATCCAACCACGCCGCACTGCCTCTGCCACCAGTTGCGTCCGATTACGCACACCGAGGAGTTTGATCAGATCCTGAATCCGGCGCTTGACCGTCACCTCACTCATATGCAGCATAGCCCCAATCTCTAAGGTGGTAGCGCCATCCGCCAGGGCTTTCAGCAGGCGCAACGCACTCTCATCATCGGCCAACGCCTGACGCAACCGCTCGCGCTGAAGTTCAGCCACGTTTGTAAACAGTACACCCACCAGATTCGGCGAGATGACATATTCGCCGTTAGCGATGGCCCGAATCGCATCAAGAATGGCCGTGTAGGCACTCTGCTTGAGGAGAAAGCCACGTGCCCCGGCTTCGATTGCCGCAATCACATAGTCAGGTTCGTTGTAGCTGGAAAGCACCAGACACGATGGTGCAGGTGTAAGCGCCTGAGCCTGTCGTAACACCCCCAGCCCATCAAGACCCGGCATCCGGAGATCGATCACCACCACATCAGGCTTCAAGGTGGTGATGGACGAAATCACTTTGGTACCGTCATCGGCTTCCCCGACCAGCGTCATATCAGGCTGATGCTGGATCAGACTCCGCAAACCTTCACGCACAATCGGGTGGTCATCAACAATGAAGACCCGGATCACGGCCAACTCCTCTCACATCGTGACCTGTGAATATCAGTTCGACCTGACAAGGCTTCGTTGCCTATCGTTGAGCATCCCGATTTTGTCATAGTAATCAGGAAGCCAGGCATTTTATGAATATATACCATCACGTTATGTTTATTATAGATGAAGATCATACCACACATACACTGCACTTCATCCAAACAATTCCCTTCAGTGCCGATCCGCAAAACTCTATGGGAGATGGTGAAGACGCTATGTTTGCCCGCTCGTCACGCATGTCACATCTGGTATCGGCGATTCAGTAGGGGCGACGCATGCGTCGCCCCTACCGGCGTCCAGAGATGCATCGTTAATCAACCCGATGAGTAATGTCAGGAGTGACCCACAGTATCGATGTGACGTCATCAAAGATCAGACGTGCCATCTACCGTCACCCTCACACCACGCCCTCAAGCACGCTATCGTGGTACGCAAGTGCAGCATCTCCTGGGAGCGCGAGCCTCCGGCTCGCTCCCCACCTGCACCAGCACACTGTCCCTGCTGCCAACAGAGTATCGCCACCCTACCCCAGAGGTTCCCGCCCCCAGCGGGAGCGGGTTTCGTGTTGGCAACAGCACCACCGTCACCCCCTCGCCATTCACCACGCCGGTGCTGCCCCTGCGCACAACTGCACGCAAACCAGTTCATCCGCCTCTGCCACCAAAAAGGGCATCGTTCAGGAAAAGTAGGGGCACGGCATGCCGTGCCCCTACCGGCGCCCAGGGATGCATCGTTCAGGTGCAGCATCATGCAGGTGGCCGGGTGTCATAACTTCTATTCCACCAGCGACTCACCAGTGGTACACCCGGCAGTCCGCCCACACGGTTCTGAACACCTGAATGACACACTGTGTCAATCAAGATATGACCCGATGCGTCGCCTTGCCAAATCGGTTGTTAATCTACCGCGCAGAACTGGTTGTATCTCCAGAAACAATCTGCTATGCTCAAAGTGGCACGAGGGTGTGCTACCCACTGCCTGCTGTGCCGTCAATGACCACCTGAACATAGACGGCCCTGTACGCCCGTTGCGAATAGACATTTCACGGCAATGGGCAAGGAGCAATTACTATGACCCTATCCACCTCTAAACAAGACCCGGCTCAACCACGCTGGCATGCACTCGAACTAACTGATGTTTTTACCCATCTGAACAGCTCACCCACCGGTTTGACGCCGGATGAGGCAGCAAAACGCCTGTCGATCTACGGCCCAAACGAGTTACAGGCAGCAGCGCGCGTCTCACCATGGACATTGCTACTCAACCAGTTTAAGAATGTCCTGATTATCATCCTCTTGATCGCTACCGGTCTGTCATTGTTGCTCGGTCACGGGATCGAATCAGTTGCCATTATCGTTATCGTGCTCTTTGCCGTATTGCTCGGTTTCATCCAGGAATACCGTGCCGAACGGGCAATTGAAGCACTCCGCCGTATGGCTGCACCCAATGCGACTGTGTTACGTGATGGCATTGAGCAGTCTGTCCCCGCGCACACACTGGTGCCCGGCGATGTTGTGCTATTACGCGCTGGAGATCGCGTTCCCGCCGATCTCCGCCTCATTGAAGCGCTGAATCTGCAAGTGGAAGAGGCAGCGCTCACCGGCGAGTCGGTGCCGGTTGAGAAGACTGCCGCCATCACCTTGCCCGCCGAAGCCCCGGTTGCCGAACGCAGGAATATGGTCTACGCCGGAACATCGATCAGTTATGGTCGTGGTCGGGGAGTGGTGGTAGCCACCGGTATGCAGACCGAGTTCGGGGTGATTGCCACGATGCTGCAAACGATTGAGACCGGGCGCACCCCCCTGCAAGACAACCTCGACCGGGTTGGACATATCCTTGCCCGATCAGCCCTGGTCATTGTCGCTGTGATTACCTTGCTCGGCTTTTGGCGCGGCCAACCACCGGTCGAGATGATTATCTTCGGCATCGCACTCGCGGTTGCGGTCGTTCCTGAAGCATTACCGGCAGTGGTAACCATCTCACTGGCTATCGGCGTTCAGCGCATGGTGAAGCGTAATGCGTTAATGCGTCGGTTGCCGGCAGTCGAAACCCTCGGCAGCACCTCGGTCATTTGCACCGACAAAACCGGCACCCTGACCAAAGACGAGATGACAGCGCGCCGGCTCTTTGTTGCCGGCCGCTGGTGGGACATTACCGGTTCTGGGTACGATCCGGTGGGCGAGTTTCGGTGCGATGATCGGACAACACCTGCTGATGAAGCTGTACGTCGGTTGCTCGAAGGTGCGGTGCTGGCATCCGATGCCCGCATTGTCTACCGCGAACAACGCTGGCATGCCCAGGGTGATCCAACCGAAGCAGCCCTGGTCGTCGCCGCCATCAAGGCCGGCCTGGTTGTTGAGGAGGTCGTAAGTCGAGCACCGCGCATTGCTGAAATCCCCTTTTCGTCGGAAACGAAACGGATGATCACCCTCCATGAAGTCGAGGGCGAAAGAGTCGCTTACGCTAAAGGGGCCCCAGAGGTGATTGTCAGTGCCTGTAGTCATTGGCTAACCCCCAACGGCGTTGCCCCGTTGCAGCCTGAAGATCGCGACACCATATTGCAGGCCGCGCAGACTATGGCCAGTCGTGCCCTGCGTGTGCTGGCAGTTGCCACCAAAGCCACCGCCGATGTAGCCGATGCTGAACACGATCTGACTCTGCTCGGTCTGGTCGGCATGATCGATCCACCCCGTCCCGAAGCCAAAGCAGCCATTCAAACCTGTCAACAAGCCGGTATTCGGGTCGTCATGATTACCGGCGACCACCCGTTAACCGCCGCCGCCATTGCGCGTGAACTGGGTCTGCTCACCCACGGGCGCGTAATAACCGGTGTCGAACTCGATACGTTGAGCGACGAAGAGTTTGCGCGTACTGTCGAGACTATCGATGTCTATGCCCGCGTCGCGCCAGTACACAAACTGCGCGTGGTGACGACCCTACAGCAAAAGGGATATGTGGTCGCGATGACCGGCGATGGCGTGAACGATGCACCTGCGCTGAAGAAGGCCGACATCGGCATCGCCATGGGGATTACCGGTACCGATGTCACCAAAGAGGCAGCGGCCATGACCATCACCGACGACAATTTTGCGTCAATTGTGGCCGCTGTCGAAGAGGGACGACGCATTTTTGGCAATATCAAGAAGTACCTGATGTATCTGCTCTCGTCGAATATCGGCGAAATTACGCTGATGGCCGGGGCCACCTTCGCCGGCTTACCTCTCCCGCTGACAGCAGTACAAATCCTCTACGTCAACCTTGCCACCGATGGCCTGCCGGCCCTGGCATTAGCGGTTGATCCACCCGAAGATGACTTAATGCGCCAACCACCGCGTGATCCTCGTCGGGGCATCTTTACCCGTCCGGTCGTTGGGTTAATGCTAGCCGGTGGTTTGTGGTCAGCATTGGTCAATATCAGCCTCTTCGTCTGGGCCTTGCAGAGTGGGCGCGGTCTCGCGGAAGCAATGACGATGACATTTGTCTCGCTCGTGTTGATCCAGTTTTTCAAGGCGTATAACTTCCGCTCAGATCACCTCTCCGTCTTCCATCGCCCCTTTGCCAATCGCTGGCTCAATCTGGCTATTCTCTGGGAGCTTATCTTACTGCTGGGTGTGGTCTATCTGCCATTCTTGCATGAACCATTTGGTACATTTCCACTCTCGCTGATCGATTGGGTAATCATCGGTGGTGTCGCTTTGACCATTGTCCCGGTGTTAGAGCTGGTCAAATGGGTGCTGCGGCATCGAGTGCCCGCTGTACCGGTTGTTGAAGGTGATAAGGCGGTGCAATGACCCTGACATACGAGGGGAACGAAACGGATGAGAAAGGGGGATGCCTGGGAGTTACATTGGTGGTAGCGAGCATGCCGTCGGCTCACCCCCGCGCTATCATCTACGATTACTGCTCTTCAGCGTGCGGAAGTGCAGCTTCCGCACGCTACAGATTGCCGGGTACAATCATTACGGTAGCACGCTCTGCATAGATCCTCAGAACAGCTCAGCGGTTCTCTGCCCAGAATAAGGCATCCTGTTCGGCGCGCAACTGATCACTCAGCCGATTTGCCGGCAGTTGCACATCGGCATACGAAATGATCCCATCTTTGGGAATATCGCGCAACAGGGTACACCCTTCCGCCAGACCAATCGGCAATAACCGCTCGGCCTGTACCACATCGGCATTTTCGGCCAGCCCATACGTCATGTAGCCACCCAATCCGTCCAGGGTCTGGCCGGCATGCAGATCGGTCTTGGCCGCCGTAATCACTTCAACCATAGGCCGCCCGGCTGCGGCCAGCACTGTATCACCAAACAGGGCTGCCCGCGCCACCGAGTTGGGAACTTCAAAGTGACACAGGTGATACGGGGTGTAAAAGAGATACAGTGGCCCCTTCCCCAGCTTATACAGGTTGAGATAATGCTGCATCCGCGGATGGTCGTGGGTGCCGAGCACAAAGACGCCGGGGCCGGGGGTGGCACCAACCACGTAATCAACAATGCCCGGCCCTGCGAGCAGAGCCTCAAGCGGATACAGGTCGTGAACCACATCGGCCAGCGGTGTGCCGGATGGGACGGTTGGGCCGAACATACCCCGTTTAGCGACCCGCATACCGGTTGCATTCGCGACCACGGCCTGCTCAAACGAGATTTTCGTCCCGTCGGCAAAGCTGGTCACCATATACGGGTTTTGCCCCCATTGGCGAGCAAAGTTGGCCTGTGTGGTCGGATTACGATAGGGATCGTGCAACCCTTTGATATTCCCGCACAACACCGGCTTCACCCCTAGCCCGCGCACGAAGCGGTAGAGGTTCATAGTCACCCCCGGCTGATCGCCGTCCGACAGCGTAAAGATTACACCGTAGCGCCGGGCGTAGACCTGCAAAATTGCGCCGAGCGTGCCGTCCAGTTCGGCATTCATCGTCACCACATGCTTACCGTGGCGCATTGCCGTAACGGCTACCTGGGCACCAAACTCAACCGCGCCGGTCACCTCCAGAATGACATCGATACCATCGGCAGCACACAGCAACAACGCATCGTCGGTCACTGTCGGCGCGCCAGCCGCCAGGGCTGCCGCCAGCGTTGCCGGCGAGTCTACGTAGCGAATTGCGTCAGACGGCACATCAGCCTCGGTATACGCCTGCACTGCTCGCTCAAGCGTGCGGTTGGCGATTGCTACCAGGCGCATGCCAGGAGTGTAGCGAATGATCTGGAGCGCAATACCTCGCGCCATAAAACCGGCCCCCACCATGCCAACCCGAATCGGGCGATTCTCGGCTTCAGCGCGTTGGAGTGCGGTGTCGATCAGGATCATAGGTTTCTCCGCTAGAACGTGTTGGGAAAAGAGGCAATAGTCGTCGTGCTACCGCTTCGGGCAATGACCTGAAAGCGGTTGGATGGTCGTGTCTTGTCGGATGGGCAAAGGTCAGACCCTTGCCCATCATTGTTCAGATAGACCCCAACGATATTCGCAGTTGGGAATGCTCACGGGGTATTTCGTTTCCGTTTGCTAACCGGTAAACAACGGCCAGCGCTTGTCTTTCTCGCTCATCTCGGTAACCGGTAATGGCCACTCGATACCGAACGCCGGATCATCGTAGCGCACACCACCTTCGGCGCTGGGGGTGTAGTACTGCGAAACCTGGTAGAATACTTCCGTATCGTCCTCAAGGGTCTGGAAGCCGTGCGCAAAACCTTCCGGAACATACAACGCCAGCCGATTCGCAGCAGTCAGTTTCACGCCAATCCACCGCTTGTATGTCGGTGAGTCAGGGCGCAAGTCGATGATCACATCGTAGATCGCACCGCGGATACAGCGCACCAGCTTGGTCTCGGCGTAGGGTGCGTGCTGAAAGTGCATACCACGCAGCGTACCGGCTACCCGGTTGTACGAGAGGTTCATCTGCACCACTCGATCAACCAGACCATGCTCAGCAAATTCGTCTTTCGCCCAAACCCGGGCGAAGAAACCACGATTGTCTTCGCGTGGCTCCAACTCGATAATGTGGGCATCTTTCAATTCGGTAGGAATGAAGCGCATGGTTATCAGCTCCTCCAGAACAGTTCGGCGTCAAGCTGATTGGTGGCAATCAGATGACGCAGCATCTTGAGCCGCGTGTAAGGCGGCGCCTCGAAGATCTCGCGTGTCATACCGATCCGCTCAAAGACTGCGCGTAATTGCCGGGCGCCGGCGACCGCATCATACCGACAGGCGAAACCGGGGAGGCGCGTGGCAATTTTACTAAAATCAACCCGGTAGCTCCGATTATCGCCATCGTTCCGACCGAACGTCAGCTCACAGCCAGGAAAGACTTCGGCGACAATTTCGGCAATTTCGCGCACACGGTAATTGTACCGGCTATCGCCAACATTGAAAACCTGGTTGTGAATCGCTTCGCGGGGTGCTTCCAGGGCACAGGCCACCGCATGGGCAATATCAAGGATGTGTACCAGCGGTCGCCACGGCGTGCCATCGCTCACCATCGCAATTTTACCGGTTGTCCAGGCCAGGCCCGCAAGATTGTTGAGTACAACATCGAAACGCTGACGTGGTGATGGCCCAAACGCAGTTGCGTTGCGCAAAAAGACCGGTGAGAAGGAGTCATCGGCCAGTTGCGCCAGATCACGCTCAACCAGCACCTTACATTCGGCATAGGCGGTTTGGGGATTGACCGGTGATTCCTCGGTTTTAATCTCACCCTCTTCACCAATGCCGTAGACTGAACACGACGACATATACACAAAGCGGGTGACGCCGGCGGCCTTTGCCGCTTGCGCCAGTTTGACGCTCCCCTGATGATTGATCTGAAACGTCAGTTCACGATTGAGCTGGCCGAGCGGATCATTCGATAACTCGGCCATATGTACCACGGCATCAAACCCAACCAGATCACTCACCGTCAGGCGGCGAATATCCTGTACGATGAGTGCCGGTTGCCGTTGGCCGCTGTGGAAGAGCCAGCCGCTTTCGTAGTAGCCGGTATCAACCCCAACGACCTCGTGGCCACGTTCGATCAGGTAAGGAGCGGTAACGATCCCGATATAGCCACCACTGCCGGTTAAAAGGACTTTCATAGTTCTCCCCCTGCTTACGCCCAAATCTTCCACGGTGCCTTACCGCTCTGCCACAGTTCTTCCAGATAATTCTTGTCGCGCAGGGTATCCATTGGGTGCCAGAACCCATGGTGGCGATAGGCTGCCAGTTGGCCGCTTAGAGCTAACTGTTCGAGTGGCTCACGTTCCCAGACGGTATCGTCACCGGCGATGAGATCGAAGGCTGCCGGTTCCACTACGAAAAAGCCACCATTGATGTAAGCACCATCACCACTCGGCTTCTCTTTAAAGCTTGCAATCAGACTCTGGTCTTCGGCCAGCGTAAAGGCGCCAAAACGGCCCGGCGGTTGCACGGCGGTCAGCGTTACGGTCACCCCCTGCTCGCGATGATAGGCAATCAGCGCCCGAATGTCCACATCGCTCACGCCATCGCCATATGTCAGGCAAAAGGTCTCGTTACCGACATAGGGCTGGATGCGCTTGATACGTCCGCCTGTCATCGTCTTCTCACCGGTATCAACCAGAGTCACCTGCCACGGTTCGATAGCCGTGTGATGCACCGTCATGCGATTTTCGCGCATATCGAAGGTCACATCGGCGTGATGCAGGTAGTAGTTGGCAAAATACTCTTTGATCATGTGCCCCTTGTAGCCGCAACAGATGATGAATTCGTTGATCCCGTGGGCGGAATAGATCTTCATAATGTGCCAGAGAATTGGCCGATTGCCGATTTCGACCATCGGTTTCGGACGAATGGCACTCTCTTCGCTGATCCGGGTGCCGTAGCCGCCAGCCAGAATGACCGCCTTCATACGCTTCGTACCGCCTCCTCGTGCTTATAATTCGCCACGTCGTTGTAGTTCCTGCCGGAACCAGGGTATTGTCTGCTCTAGGCCTTCGCGCAACGTCACTTTCGGTTCCCAATTGAGAATTCGGCGCGCTTTGGTAATATCGGGTTGCCGCACTTGAGGGTCGTCTTTCGTGCGCAGATCGCGGTAGACGACGCCAGCCTTATTGCCCGTGATCTCATTCACAATCTGGGCAAACTCGGCTATCGTAAACTCACCCGGATTACCAATATTGACCGGTTCGACCTCATCACTGAAGAGCAATCGGTACACGCCTTCAACCAGATCGGAAACGTACTGGAACGAACGGGTCTGGCTGCCATCACCGTAGATAGTGAGCGGCTCGCCACGCAGTGCCTGTGAAATAAAGTTGGGCACGACCCGCCCGTCACGCAACCGCATGCGTGGGCCATAGGTATTGAAGATGCGAACAATGCGGGTTTCCACACCGTGATACGTGTGATAAGCCATCGTCATCGCCTCAGCGAAACGCTTGGCTTCATCGTAGACGCCGCGCGGCCCGACCGGATTCACGTGCCCGTAGTAACTTTCGGGTTGCGGATGGACCTGGGGGTCGCCGTACACTTCCGAGGTTGAAGCGAGGAGGAAGCGGGCACCTTTGGCCCGTGCCAGACCAAGCGCCTTGTGCGTACCGAGAGCACCCACTTTGAGCGTCTGAATCGGTAGCTCAAGGTAATCAATTGGCGATGCCGGTGACGCAAAATGCAACACGGCGTCAATCGGCCCTTCGATATAGATGTAATTAGTAACATCGTGGTGAATGAAGAGGAAGCGAGGGTGTCCGGCCAGATGAGCGATGTTGTCGGTGCTGCCGGTGATCAGATTATCCATTGCGATCACCGTATGACCTTCAGCCAGAAAACGATCACAGAGGTGTGAACCGAGAAATCCTGCTCCGCCGGTAATTAACACGCGCATAGATGATGTGCTCCTTCGTTGCTTTTCAGCCTGTATTCTAATCTGTCATCGTGAAGGTTTGATGAATATTGTACCGATACCTGTTAAACTCCTTCTACCTGCACATCCCAATAGTGGTGGCGATGCTCACGGTAGAAGGCAATAGTCCGGGCCAGACCGGTGCGGAGGTCAATTCGCGGCTGCCAGCCCAGCATGGTGCGGATCCGCCGATCATCGGCATAGTAATCACCAATATCAATCGGCTTGCGGTCGGCTGGATAGGGAATAATCTCAAAGCTGCCCCCGCCGGCCACTTCAACCGTCAGTGCGGCCAGGTCACGCAGACTGATGACTTCAAGCCCGCCTAGATTAAAAATTTGTCCGCTTGCTGCCGGATGCAATGCCGCCAGCAAGAGGGCATCAACACAATCATCAATATAGGTAAAATCGCGTAACTGACTACCATCGCCCCACACCTGGATCGGCTTCCCTTCGATGACATTCCTGATCCAGATACCAAGAAAGGTCTGGCGCGCGTCTTTGACCCGCATGCGCGGGCCGTAGGTGTTGGTCAGACGTAAGGCGCATGCCCGAATACCATAGACATTGTTGTAGAGAATGTGATACCATTCGCCGGCCATTTTATTGATGCCATTCACATCAACCGGATGCAAAAGATGCCGTTCATCTACCGGCAGGTAATTGGGCTTACCGTAAATCTGCCGGGTTGAGGCATACACGACGGTGATGCCTGGATTATGTTTACGGCACGCTTCGAGGATAGAGAGCTGCGCCCGGCAATTGATGTCGAGATCGATATACGGATTGCGCATCGAATCGAGATGACTGGTCTGGCCGGCCAGGTTAAAGAGCACATCCTGCCCCTGCACCAGATAGTTCATCGAGTATTCATCGCGTACATCGGCAATGTTCACGCGCACCCGATCTTCGATTCCGGCGATGTTGTAGAGATTCCCGCCGTACTCTGGGATCAGCGAATCGACCAGAGTGACGTTCGCGCCCAGTTCAACCAGGCGATGGGCCAGATTTGAGCCGATAAAACCCAGGCCACCGGTGATCAACACCCGTGCCCCGGCAAACGTTTGTAGATTTACCATATCCCCCCCGCTCGAATCGTCTCGGCAACCAGCATAATCTCTTCATACGTCAATTCCGGGTACATTGGCAGAGATAAAATGCGTCCGGCCAGATCTTCGGTCACCGGCAGGCTTCCTGGATGATAGCCAAGATCGGCGTAGGCCGGTTGTAGATGGGTTGGTACCGGATAATGAATATCACAACCAATGCCGTTGGCAAGGAGATGGTCGCGTAACCGGTCACGGCTGGCCCGATCAGGTAAGGTGACCACATAGAGATGATACACGTGACCCGGCTCGTCCACCGGCAAACCAAGCGGCAGATCGGCCAATGCAGTCGCGTACCAGGCCGCCCGTTCACGACGGGCCGCATTAGCGGCGGCAAGATGCGGGAGCTTGACACGCAGAAGTGCTGCCTGTAGCTCATCGAGGCGCGAATTCCGCCCACCCACCTCGCTCGTGTAGTATTTGCGTTCCCAGCCGTACATGCGCAACCGACGAAGTTGCGCTGCCATCTGATCATCATTGGTTACTACCGCACCACCATCACCAAGCGCGCCCAGATTCTTGCTGGGGTAGAAGCTAAACGCTGCCAGATTACCCCATTGCCCGGCCATCCGTGGTTGTCCATCAGCACCGGTACGCCATGCTCCGTGCGCCTGCGCTGCATCTTCAATGACGACGAGACCGTGCCGTTCGGCCAATGCCGTAATAGCCGCCATATCGGCTAGCCGCCCGAACAGATGTACCGGAATCACGGCTTTCGTGCGCGGAGTGATAGCCGCCGCCACTGCCGCCGGATCAATATTCTGCGTAGCGGGATCAACATCAACCAGTACTGGACGTGCACCGGCCTGAAGAATGGCAGCTACGTCGTACATGCACGCATTTGCGACGGTAATCACTTCATCACCAGGGCCGATCCCGGCAGCCGCCAGTGCCAGGTACAACGCTTCGGCACCACTGGCCACACCAACACAATGGCGGGCACCACAAAACGTGGCAAACTCCTGCTCGAAAGCAGCAACTTCATGACCCAAAATAAACCAGCCGCTCTCAATCACACGACCGGCGGCAGCGATCAGGTCTGCGGTGAGTGCCTGATGACTGCGTCGTAAATCGCCAAACGGCACCCGCCATGATGTTGTCATAGATATGCTCCTTTGCTAACATTGCCTACCCGGTTGTGCTCACAAAGATAAAGATACGAGCAGAGCCGTCATTGGTATTCAGCATGTACCTTGCATTGCCCAGGTACTATAGCGTAATAGTACCTGATACTGATTGCATATTGCTCGCATTCAGGATACAGTGGAACTATCAATCTTTTCAGAAAGGAGGTGAAAGCAGATGGTCGTTACATACCTACCGCGTCTCGTACACACATTACGGCTGCACCGCGAGCGTGGACAGGGGCTGGCCGAGTACGGGTTAATTATCACATTAATTGCTCTAGTTTGTGTATTGGCAATCAGTGCGATTGGCGGCTCCTTGTCCGACATGTACAATACCGTTGCGGCGCTCTTCCAGTAGGCATTATCCGTTGATCTGGTCTGAATCTCTCTGCAACACGGCACGCTGCGCCATTGTGGGCAGCGTGCCGTGTTTTTAGAACATCGGGCTGGTACCGGATTAGAACGTATCTCATGATCAGGTATAGCCTGCTCTGCTGAATACACACCCGCACATATGCCGCATACCACACCTGGAATGCGGAATTACAGCCGCTGAACCAGACTCATTCATCACCACGATCATACAGGAAGAGTAGCCCGTGTCTATGCCAACTTGCGGCAGACGGCTCCTACACTGCTATAGGAGCGTGAACGAATGCCATCATCGTACAAACGCTCGCGAAACTCGCGAGAGGTGTGATGCCTGTCACATCACTTCACTGCTCCGAGATAGCTTCTCCCTACTCTTCGGCCACCTTCGCCAGCCGCACTCGATCCAGCACAACCACCCGGCCACGCTCTAACTTGACCAGGCGTTCTTCGGCCATCCGCCGTAGGGCCCGTCCGGCAATCTCGCGCACGGTACCGGTACGTTCGGCCAATTCCTGCTGCGTGACTTCGGCGGTGCCTTCGGCTGCCTCGGCCAGCAACAGGCGCGCCAGACGGGCACGTACCGAACGAAAGGCCAAATCCTCAACCAGAGTAACCAGCTCACGTAACTGTCCGGCCAGATCAGAGAGCGCTGCCAGCGCCAGATCGGGGTGTTTCCGAATGAGCGCCAGCAAATCCTCGCGTGCCAGCAGTAAACAGGTGACCTGACTCATCGCACGAGCAGTGGCCGGACTTAGCCCGGCGTCGAAGATCGGCACAGCGTTAAAATATTCTCCCGGCCCAACCATTGCCAGCACCTGCTCGCGACCATCAGGTGCCGTGCGTGACAGTCTGACCCGACCGCGCACCACAAAGAAGATCGCGTGTGCCGGCTGGTCTTCATAGATGATATGCTGACCGGGGCGATAATGACATATCTGCACACGACGGGCAGTATCGGCCAGAGTTGCCTCATCGAGCGTGGCAAATAACGGAATAGCGCGCAGGTCTTCAATCGTCATTGCGCTGCCCACAATGTGTATCACATACTGCACAGCAGGCACAGTGCCGCTGTTGCTATTCATTATAGAGAGTTTTGTACGTGAGTAAGTTACGGTGGGGTGGTAGGGATGTTGCGATGTGTTCATCAACGATGACCTGTTCGCTTCTGACCGCACAGAGGCCAGAACCCAGAGAAGCCAAGCGTCTCGTCTGTTGAGGAGAATGTCTTCATTGGCAAAGCCGAAGGGGTGGCCGGCCTGTCACCTACCTCTTGTATGCCCGATAGTGCAGACAATGCCTGGCAACCCCTTCACCATACCAAAGCTGATATGCTGTTCCGGTAGTGATAGGTATGATCGACCTGAGCCTCCTGGTAATGCTTTAAGCGCCTTATTGCCATCTAGGATCGACTCATCACCAGCCGATACACCCCACCTGCCCGATCCAGCAGATACACCTCCCCTTGTTCATCCAGACCGAACGACGTGGTTTGGATCGGTAGCCGGGCAATCAGTGCGTGTTGCCAGGTCTCGCCATTTGCCCATAGCGCCCACAAATTGCCGGTGCAGTAATCGGCGTAGAAGTAGACACCGTGTAATGCCGGTTGCTGAACCCCGCGATATACTTCACCACCGGTGACTGAACAACCACCACTCGCGCTATCGTGTGGATAAACCGCGACCGGTAAGACCAGTCCGGTTGGATCGCAGCTTGCCGGTCGGTAACACTGATCGCCCTCCATCAGACGCCAGCCATAGTTGAGACCGCCCGTCGCTGCGGATGCAACATTGACCTCTTCCTGTTCATTCTGGCCGACATCCGCAATGAAGATCAGGTTTGTAACTGGATCGAAGGTGAAGCGCCAGGGATTGCGTAAGCCGTAAGCCCAAATCTCTGGCAATGCAGCGGCTGTATTCACGAAGGGATTATCGGCTGGGATTGCATACGGCTGCCCGTTATCAATGTCGATCCGCAGCAACTTACCGAGTAACGTATCCAGCCGTTGCCCGGCATCGAGTGGATCGCCGGCACCACCACCATCACCGGTACCGATGTAGAGATAGCCGTCATTGCCAAAGAGTAGCAACCCGCCATTATGGTTGGCTGCCGGCTGATCAATCCGCAACAGCTCACGAGCACTGGTTGGATCGGCCTGATCCGAGCCAGGATCGGCGCGATACTCGGCAACAACCGTATCACCGTTGGTGTTGGTGTAGTTCACAAAGAAACGTCCGTTACCGGCAAATTGAGGGTGAAACGCAACACTCAGCAAGCCCTGTTCATTGCCACGCGAGCCAACCTGTTCGCGAATGTCGAGAAACGGCGTTGACACCTTCACGCCGTTTCGCAAGACCCAGATACGACCGGTCTGTTCGACCACAAAGAGACGGCCACTGCCATCGCCGGCATGCGTGATATGGGTCGGACGTGAAAAACCATCAGCAACCTGTTCCAGAGCATAGCTGAACATAGTGGGATCAACCGCGACCGCCGGTGAGGTTGGCGCAGGCGTCGGTGCAGTGGCCGGCGGTAACGTAGCGACGGGTGGTGTGGCTGATGGCTCCGGGAGAGGAGACGCGGTGGTAGCCGGCGTCACGATTGGCGCAGCAGGTGGTGCGGGCGAATCGTCAGCAACACGTTCCGGGATACTGGAACACGCCGTCATCCAGAGAATACTCATCAAGATCATCAAGATACGTGGCATCGATTTCCCATCTAGTTATAGAACGTTATCCTACAGGATTCATACCACACCTGGCATCATGAATGTCGAGTGCGTTATCAGCGAGATTCATTGCTGAGAGAGACAGAGTTATATCAAACCTGCTACAGTCCAATGCATAGCCCGCGATCCAAGACGTATCCGTTCGCCGCATTCCTCGAATGGTAATGTGAACGGGCACGTCATCGTCCGTAGGGGCGGGTTTGGAACCCGCCCCTTCATGTGCAAGGGCGGACAGAACGAGCAGGAAGAGACGTGTCTTCGACGTTCCAGCACGGTGATGACATCGGAACGATGCATATCGTTGCGCAAGAGGTGGTACCACCAGATGAAGGGTCGCACATCGTATCTGTGATCAGCAGATTGATCGGCACAACACCTGACCGGCAGGCAAAACGATGAGTGCGGAAACGTGGCTTCCGCACTCCAAACGACACAATGCACACTCTACTCGTGGGAAAGGCACCCGATCCAGCACGTGATTAAATAGCTTCCACAGAAACCGCACGCCGTGCACCCTTAGCGCTAAAACACCGACGTGCGCTCGGCCAGCTTCTGGTTAATAACTTCCTGGATCGTCTCACGCACTTGCTCGGACAGTGCCAGCACCGTGATCGGATCATCAGCCGCATCGGCGTCGTACTCATCGGTGGCAATCGGCGGACAGAACGTAATACTCCAGCGGGTCGGAAGTGGAATGACACCGAGCAGACCAAACCAGGGGAAGAAGGGCGTAAGCGGAAAATAGGGAAACCCGAGCAATTTAGCGATGCCCTCAGCGTTCGCCAGCATCGGATAAATCTCTTCCGCCCCTACCACAGCCACCGGTATAATCGGTGAACGTGTTCGTAAGGCGGCCTGAACAAACCCACCGCGTCCAAAACGGGCCAGCTTGTAGCGGTCCTTGAAGAGTTTGCCAACCCCTTTCAAACCTTCAGGGAAAACACATACCAGCTCATCCTGTTCAAGTAACCGGATCGCGTTTTCCGGAATACCGGGCACCTGCCCTAGCGCAGCCAGAGTTGGGGCGATGATCGGTAAGGTGCTGAACCAGTGTAAATGCAGCGAGCGCACAATCCGTTCATTCTGGGCCGGGTGTTCATTGAAAACTGCCGTAGCAATCATCGCCCCGTCCCACGGCAGTACGCCACTGTGATTTGCCACCAGCAAAGCCCGCCCACTGGCAGGTACGTGTTCGAGACCGGTAGCTGTCACCCGCCACCACGTACTATACATAAACGAGAGAAATGGACGGGCAATCTCGATAATTTCACGATCCATCCCAAACGGATCGGTACTGTATTCACCACGCAGGCGGCGTTGAATAAAGGATGCCTGTTCATTGATTTGATACTGCAAGATCATCCCGACCCCCTTCCAGAAATCAGGATCGAGATAGTCACGCAGATCAACACCTTGCAGCATGCTATTAATGCGCTCGACCTGCTCGTTGGTCATGCGTTGCAGATTTTCACCAATGAGCCGAATGACACCAGCAGCGAACTGACCGAGCGCAGCCTGGGGAGCAGGTTGTTGCTCACTCTGCTGACGAATATCAATCTCTACCTCGAAAAGCTGTTCAGCCGAACGACTGGATGCCGACGGCTCGTCCCAGCTCGTTAGCGACGGTGAAGGTTGCGGCGAATCGAGGGCTGGTGTCGGAGCGACAGCTCCATCAACGTGATCGGGATCGGCGGTTGTCGGCGTCTCTGAGGTTGTCTCAATGGTCACCGCCTTTGTCCGGCGTCGCCGGGGATGCTGAACCTCTGTATCACTGGTCAGTGGATCAACCGGCTCGTCGTTCATCGTGCATTCTCCTGCGATTGAAAAATTCATCGAGGGCGCGGGCAGCCGTAGCCCGCTCCTCTTCTGGCGACAACGGCTTCAGTGTGTCGAGAGCCGTTGCCATATCGTAGTGGGCCGACCATCCTAGCAAGCGACAGGCACGCTCAGGATCGATAGTACAACGGTAGCGCAAGAAATCAACGTCGAAGGGCCATCCGGCCGGCGGTTGATTGTCGAAGAGAGGGCCTAATACCGGTACCGGCTGATGTCCCAGCCGGCGAATGACCTGGCTCAGCGGCATCGATTGCGCTGGAGCGAGATTGAAAGCACCGCCAATCGGTTGCTGCACCGCCGCCAACACTGCCTGAGCAGCATCGGTGAGGTGGAGTAGCTGGATCATTGGGTCGAAGCCGAACAACATCTGGGGGGCTGGTGCGCGCAGATAGCGCATCAGCGGGCTATCCTGGTCAAGCAGCGGTGCATAGCGCAACACCGTCACTGTGATTTGAGGGTGGCGGGAAGCAAAATCGGCCACCACCTGCTCTACTTCACCCAGAGTACGCAGGAGGCCCCGGCTATGCTGCGTCTTGATCGGACGCTCTTCGCTGATCAACAACGGATTCAACGGACTGGCGCCATAGATCCAGCCATGACTGCGTAACACAACATGGCGTATGCCGGCAGCACGACAGGCACCGAGCAACTCCATCGTGCCAATGACATTGTGCTGAACCGTCGTTTCGTGGTCAGGCAGCGGTTCATCGAACCCCAACAGATCGCAATGAACGACGGTGTCTATCTGCTCATGGCGCAATAACTCAAGCAACTGATGACGATCAAGTCGGGCTACCAGCCAGTCGGCTTTGCCGATAGGAGCTGTTGGTGGTTGTTGTCCCAGGACGATAACATCGTGATGCTGGCTCAACACCTGGGCGGCCTGCGCACTTAACATTCCTTTTGCGCCGTTGATAAGCACCCGCTTCATGGCAATATTCCTACATTTTCGCGCAACCAGCGCTCAAGCTCTTCCCGATCCATATCACCGTGGCTCAATGCCCGAAACACCCAGGCAATCTCATCAGGTCCAACTTCCGGTCGTAAACAGGCTCCATTGATTGCAAGAAAGCGGAGCAGGCAGGCAAATGCAGTCGCCTCGTTAGCCGAATTGAAGGGATGATGCTTCACGAGCAAAAAGGTGAAGACAGCGGCTTTACTGCACAGATCGGGATACAGCTCGGTTTCAAAGAGAATTTGGCGTGGTGCCTGCAAGACCATCTGCAACCGATCCTGGCTTTTAATGCCGAGCAGTCCACCGTAGCGCTCTATGACCAGGGTGTGCAGATCAAGCACATCATCCAGTGAAAGATAGACGATGTCGGTCGCTTCCTCGTCAAACATCACACCATCTCGCGTCTATATCCCGACAATCTGCCGAAACGCTCGATCATACTGATCACACATTGCTTCAGCCCATGCCCGCAGATGGGGACTCATAGGCCGGCGAATGAGCAGTTCTCGTTCGGTGAAGACCAGTTCAACCAGCTCTTCTTCGCCGAGACCAATCGCTTCGATCCAGCGTTGCACAACCGCAGGCAAACTCTCACGCTCAACCGTAAATGAGCGGGGCATACGCTCCTCCTTTCCGGCGATAGATTGCCTGCACCGCTCGCTACTCATCAGACCGTTCCCGCAAATGCGGGAAGAGAATCACTTCGCGAATGTTGGATTGATCGGTCAAGACCATCACCAGGCGGTCGATACCTACCCCAAGACCACCGGTCGGTGGCATACCGTAACGTAGCGCATTGATAAAATCTTCGTCCATCTGGTGCGCCTCTTCATCACCGGCAGCGAAGGCGCGTAACTGTTCACGGAAGCGTTCTTCCTGGTCGAATGGATCATTCAACTCGGTGAAGGCATTGCCAATCTCCATACCGGCGATAAAGGCCTCGAAGCGCTCGGTAAAATCAGGCCGGTCAGGAATCCGCTTTGCCAGCGGCGACATCGCCACCGGATAATCGATGATGAAGGTTGGCTGGAACAGATGAGGTTGTACAAACTCCGAGAAGAGTTCGTCAACCTGCTTTGCCCACGACGCCTTGCGTTCAACCCGCAATCCACGTGCGCTGATAGCTTCTTGTAAGGCATCCAGATCGGTGATCTGGGTAATGTCGATACCGGTGCGGTCGGCAATCGCTGTTGCCATCGCAATGCGCGGCCAGGGTGGACGAAAATCAAGTTCACGGCCCTGATAGGTGATCGTTGTGGTGCCGTGGACAGCCAGACAAATCTCGCTCAGCATCTCTTCCACCAGAGTCATCATGGCGTGATAATCAGCATACGCCTGATAACATTCCATCATGGTGAACTCTGGATTGTGTGAGCGATCAACCCCTTCATTGCGAAAGTTCTTCCCGATTTCGTACACACCGGGAAAGCCGCCGACAATCAGGCGCTTGAGGTAGAGTTCGGTGGCGATCCGCAAATAGAGATTCTGGCCCAGCGCATTGTGATAGGTGATAAAAGGGCGTGCAGCAGCCCCACCGTAGAGTGGTTGCAACACCGGTGTCTCAACTTCGAGAAAGCCCCGTTCATCCAGGACGCGCCGCATCGTGCTGATGACACGGGCCCGCGCCCGGAAAATCTCGCGGCGGTCACGGTTAACGATCAGGTCGAGATAGCGCTGGCGATGGCGCTCTTCGACATCTTGCAAACCGGCCCATTTTTCAGGGGGTGGATTAATCGCCTTGGCCAGTATTGCCAGCTCACGCACAAAGAGCGAGCGTTCACCGGTCTTGGTGCAACGTAATACACCACTCGCCTGGACAATATCGAAGGTGTCGAGCTGATCGCGAAAACGCTCGAACCATTCATCACCGAGATCGGCCCGGCTGAGCCAGAGCTGAATCTCACCCGTGCCATCTTCAATATGAGCAAAGGCGATCTTACCCATAATGCGGCGAGCGCCGATGATGCGTCCGGTCAGCGTCAGTGTGGTGGACTGGGCGACCAGATCATCAAACGCAGCCAGAGCTTCGGCAATGGTATGGCTGCGGTAACAGCGAGGTGGGTATGGATCGAGACCGGCAGCACGCAATTCGGCCAGCTTTGCCGCACGTTGGGCCTGTAAATCATTCAATTCCATAGCATGTTTTCACGATAGTATCAAGCCAGAGAATATCTTCAAAGCACCGGCACAGCTCTTCCCATTATACCGGAAAAAAGACAATAGGGCATCGGCTTACCGACGCCCTCTCAAAACAACAATCAGCACCAGGCAATCAGCAACTACCAGATAGTTGTTGCTGACAAAGGTGGTTCACCCGTCCACAATCGTTAATTACTAACGCACTTTGAGAATGGTTAATTTCATGACGCCGGAAGGCGTGTGAACGGTCACCTTATTACGTGCGCGCTTGCCGAGCAGTGCAGCACCGAGCGGTGACTCATTTGAGATACGGCCCTGGCGCGGATTGGCTTCCGCACTACCAACAATCGTCCAGGTCTCTTCTGTACCATCGTCTTCAAAGCGCACGGTTACAGATGAACCAACCCGTACTTCACCATTGCTGGCCTGATCCTCATCAATGACTTCAGCGCGTGAGAGCAAGTGCTTCAGCTCGCGAATACGACCTTCAAGGAGCGCCTGTGCCTTTTTGGCATCCTCATATTCACCGCTCTCGGAAATATCGCCCAATTCTTTGGCCGCTGCGATCCGTTCGGCAATCTGCTTGCGCTCAACCGTGGTTAGATACTCAAGCTCTGCCTCCAAACGGGCGCGACCTTCGCGAGTCAGATACGTTGGCTTCTCTGTCATCACTACTGCCTCTACGCTGCCCGCACCGCCCAACCGGACGGTCGGAAAACCCTCAATATAAAAAGAATAACTGAGAGCACATCTCTCAGTTGAAGTCAGGCAGGCGGTGCAATCCACCACATACCTTGCCACAATTATATGAGGTTAGCAGCAATTTGTAAAGAGGGGCACAATTGCAGACTGATAACTCCCTGTGGATGCTGGTTGGAAATCGGCTCGTCACACCGCTTGATTACCACTCCCCATCATCTCGCCAGACCCATAACGTCAGGCTCTGTCCTGTCCGGGTGAGAGTAGCGCAGGTGCTGTTCCCGTACTCTACCCGCTCTGAACTGCCCCATAGCCCAACGACTCCGGGCTGACCAGGGTGTGAGTATTCATAGCCGAATTGACGGCACTGGCGAGGGTGAGCTGTGCCACGAACGCATCGGCAGGTGCGCACAGCCACGATCCCCTGCATCAGGTCAATCACACCCGACCCATATTTTGGGTAATACGTGCACACCTCTGCGGGAATTGCCGGTGGACGGGATAGAACCTCGCCCCACGATCCGCTACCCAACACGCCTCGTGGATAATAACATAATTGAATCTCCTAGACAGTAGCTTTCTCGCACAAATATGCTATAATCGTATCGCATATATTTTCATATATTTGATGCACTACAAGCAAAAGCCATGGCTTCACGCAGTGGTAATAAATCAACAGGATCACGACGAGCGAGCAGTCAGAAGCGCGGCAAAAGCAGCGCGAAAGGGGGCTGGCGGATCGTCTTGCGACCCGAACACCAACGTGAACTTTTCGCGTTGGGGCTGATGCTGGTTGCTGTCCTGACCATTATCTTTGTCTTTACCGGCGAAGCTGGCGGTCTGGGAACTCTCTATCTCAATACCGTGCGTTCGCTGTTCGGTGCCGGTGTCTTTTTTGTCCCGCTCACGCTCTTCATGATCGGGCTGGCGATTCTCTGGCAAGAGCGCATGCACGATGCCAGTCTGAGCGGTGCCAATGTTCTGGGTACCGGCATGATATTACTGGCCATGCTGGGTCTGCTTGAAGTGCCGGTACATTCCATTCTCATCGCTGATCGAATGAATGAGGGTGGGGGCTGGATTGGTTACTGGCTGCTTGAACTGCTTCAGATGGCGATTGGGCAGATCGCAGCGGTGCTGGTGATTCTGGCGCTCGGTCTGGCCGGCCTGCTGCTCACGTTCAATCTTACGGTACGCGAGCTGGTGGTGGGGATGGTCGAACGTACTATCGCGTTCTGGCAGGTGTTGTGGAGTGCACCACGACGCCCGCAATCATCACCGGCAACGCTGCCGCGCAGTGGCGCCGATCTGGTATTTTCCCCACCTCCCCAGGGTGGGAGTGATGATGATATTGTGCCGACCCCAATCGCGGCCCGTCCTACCCGGGCCAGCCTCTTCCAACGCCCTACGCCTGAGCTACCTCCACCGGCCAGAGAGCCAGCGGTGTCGGTAAAGCCGATTACACCGGTGAAGCCCGAACCGGTACAAGAGGTGGTGCAGGAACCGCTAGATGGCTTTGAGATTTCGCCGGTACGCCGGGCATGGCCGCTGCCTTCCCTCGATCTGCTCCTGGAACGCACGGTCGATGGCGGGATTACTGATGAAGAACGCCGACTCAAGGCACGGGTGATCGAGGAGACCCTGGCCAGTTTTAAGGTCGAAGCCCGTGTTGTGGGGGTGAATACCGGCCCGGCGGTAACCCAGTTTGAGCTGCAACCGGCAGTAGGGGTGAAAGTCGCCAAGATTACGACGCTCGAACGCGACCTGGCACTGGCGCTGGCAGCCCAATCGATACGAATTGAAGCACCAATTCCAGGCAAGAATGTAGTTGGGATCGAGATTCCCAACAGCGCGATTGCCATGGTGTCACTGCGCGAGGTGCTCGACAGCGAGGAGTTTGAAACCTTCCGCGGGCGGCTGAAATTGCCGCTGGGTAAAGATGTCAGCGGTACGCCGGTGATTGCTGATCTGACCAAAATGCCCCACCTGCTGGTGGCCGGTGCAACCGGTTCGGGGAAGTCGGTGGCTATCAATGCGTTTCTCTGCGGTCTGCTCTTGAAGCATACGCCTGATGAACTCAAGCTCATTCTGATCGACCCCAAGATGGTCGAGATGATTGTTTACAACCATATCCCCCATCTGCTCTCGCCGGTCGTCACCGAAGTGGAACGGGTGGTGCCAACGCTGAAGTGGGCAACCCGCGAGATGGAACGCCGGTATAAGGTCTTCGCCCGTAACGGTTGTCGTAACATTGACAGTTATCGTCAACTGGCGCGTAAACGGGCCGATCTGGAACCGATGCCCTATATCGTGATTGTGATCGATGAGCTGGCCGACCTGATGATGATGGCAGCCGATGAAGTCGAGACGTATATCTGTCGGCTGGCCCAGATGGCCCGCGCAACCGGGATTCACCTGATTATTGCGACGCAGCGCCCTTCGGTTGATGTGATTACCGGTTTGATCAAGGCCAACTTCCCGTCACGAATTGCCTTTGCCGTCACGTCGCAAGTTGATAGCCGGGTGATCCTCGACGTGCCGGGTGCTGAACATCTGCTTGGCCGGGGTGACATGCTGTATATGGCCGCCGACTCGGCCAAACTGATCCGGATTCAAGGCACCTACGTCGCCGACCGTGAAGTCGAGCGGATCGTTGAGTTCTGGCGTCATGCCGCGCCACCGACCGAGGCGACTGCGGCCCAGCCGAATACGGCCACCGGTGAAGGAAAGGCGGCTGAAGAGTCTTCCGGCGCTGAGCCATTCCGACCGCCAGCCGAGTTTCTTTCTCCCGCCGAACAAGATGAGTTATTACCGCAGGCAATTGCGCTTGTGGGTCAACACCAGCGTGCCTCTGCTTCGCTGTTGCAACGTCGGTTGCGCATCGGTTATTCAAAAGCCCAGCAATTGATCGATCTGCTCGAACAGCAGGGGTATGTCGGCCCAGCCGAGGGGGGACGTTCACGAGAAGTGCTCAAGCGCAACGGTTCAGCAACGTCGTAACAGCACAACACCAAAGGAACAATGCTATGGCAATCGAGGATTTCTACACGAAGACCCGGCGGATTCTGGCAAACCTGCTGGAAGAGACGCCCAAAGCCGACCGGGAGCAATTGCTCGATGCATACGCTGAATTACTCACCCGGCTGCATGCCGAAGAGTCCCATCGGATGCTGACCGAGGTGATTGAAGATGCCCGGACCCGTCTCGATGCCCGCCTCTCCCCTGATCCCATTCGCCAGACAATCGCCGGTGTGCAGAGTACGTTGCAGGACCTCTGGAACAATCTGTGGCGGTAAGCGCCGGTTATCCGGCAACGTGGGCACCGGTAGCCAGAGTGATGTCTGAATCAAGAGATATGAGCCTGCCGGGCACCCCATTGCCTCCTCAATCGGAGTTGCTACCAGATCACGGCAGTAACCATACGCTATCGAGCAAGAACATCGCGGCGTCGAAGATCGCAGTCTTCAAGTTGCTACCAGATCACGGCAGTAACCATACGCTATCGAGCGTGACCGCTGGGTTAGTGTGTGCCAGATGCCTGGCATGACATACTGTGAATGCGGAAGCATGGCTGACGCACTTCATGTGATGGACACAAGCGGTACTAAGGGCATAGGGTGAATCATTCGGTAGCGTGCTCTCGACATGGATGTGGAAGCATTACTAGAACTTATTTCCTATAAAGTTGTGCCGTTGTGTTTCCATACGGTCGCCCAGGCGCATGAACATTTGCCAATTGCCAATGACAGCCTATCCCGCTCACGGCACGCTGGTATGGAAGCGAGTAGCGCTGGCGACCATCTATGGTGCAAATCCCCCGCCGGATCGTTTGTCTTACCCGCTCGTTATGCGCGTGTCGCGCCGTTGAGTTGAGATAGCTTCGAGTAGATGTTTTCTGAAATAAGTTCTACTTACATCTGAAGAGGCGCCTGGTGGTTTGTTCTCTGTAGGAGCGAATGAGATACTATCAAATCTGGTAGGATAGAGAGCATGACACACCAACCACCGGTTACCCCGACGCTGCACCTGAACGATGCACGGCTAGAGGCCAGCCAGGAGGGGCACGGCATGCCATGCCCTCCTGCCACGCCGCCAATGACCCACCAGCGCCTCGCCGATGGCATACCCTGGTAACGCTTTAGCAAGAGGGTTGCGCCTGGACAATGCACATTGTTGAGCAAGATTTGGTATAACACTGGTGTCGCTGATCCAGTGTAAGAAATGGAGCGCTGTATGACGGACCTCTATCACGAAAAGTTACATCAGGCACAAGAGCTGCTGGCTGCGTATGACCTTGATCTCTGGCTGATCTTTGTCCGTGAGACTGCCGAACATACCGATCCCGCCCTGAAACTTCTCGGTCATTTTTCCCTCACCTGGCCAACCGCAATTGTGATTACCCGTCAGGGTCGGGCACTGGCGCTAACCGGATTGGGTGATGATGAAGCGGTACGCCATACCGGTTTATTTGATGAAGTACGTACCTACACCCAAAGTATCGGCCCTGAACTGGTACGTCTGTTATCCACATATAATCCACAGCGAATTGGGATTAACATCAGTCGGAGTGATGTCAGTGCTGATGGACTAACGTATGGGATGTACCTCAATCTGTGTGATTATCTGGCCGATACACCCTACCGGGAACGGCTCGTGTCAGCCGAGCAGTTTGTTGCCGCATTGCGCAGCCGCAAAACGCCCCAGGAAGTAGATCGCTTGCGCGCTGCGGCTGACCTCAGTATGCGCATTTTTGCCGCAGTTGGTGATTTTCTGCGTCCCGGTGTCAGCGAATACGACGTTGCAGCCTTTGCTCACGCGCAAACTCAGGCTGCCGGCGCCACCACGGCCTGGGACCCCGCCCATTGCCCTGGCCTCAACGCTGGCCCCAACTCGCCATGGGGGCACGTCGGTCCCTCGGCTGAAATTGTCCGACCCGGGGAAGTATTTCACATGGATTTTGGCGTCAAACTAAACGACTACTGCTCTGATCATCAGCGTGTCTGGTACTGCCTGCGCCCGGATGAACACGAGCCGCCAGCAGAAGCGCAGCATGCGTTCAATGCCGTGAAGACCGCGATCCGTGCGGCTGCCGCTGCGGTACGTTCCGGCGTGGTCGGTTGGGAGATCGATGCGATTGCGCGCCAGACCATTACCGCTGCCGGTTATCCTGAATATCCCCATGCGCTCGGTCATCAGGTTGGTCGATCAGTGCATGACGGTGGTGTTGGCTTCTACCCACGCTGGGAGCGCTACGGTGACAGGCCGTATGGTACCATCGAAGCCGGGATGGTTTTGACGCTGGAACTGGGTGTACGAACGCGCTTCGGCTATATATCGCTTGAAGAAGAGATTCTGGTGACGGCGGACGGTTGTGAGTGGATTGGTCAACCGCAAGAAGAATTATGGTTAATTCGGTGAGTTGTCGCCATCTTGCAGCACTGCGCGGTTTGAGTGATGCGTCATATCAAATCTTGAGTGATAGCACGCATCACAGCTGATGCCACCGAACACGCAGTGAACGGTGACAATCCGTCTCCTCTGCAACGATTTCATGATACGGATGGGTTCGTAGGGGCGGGTTCAGAACCTGCCCCTACGAACGGGGCACGTGCCCGTTCACATTGCTATACAAGGGATGCAGCGAATGAGGAACCGGTGAAAGGGCACGTCTTGAGTCACGTGCCAGAGATTGTTTTTCAGATTTGATATTATCTCCAGGCTAACCGTAGCCAAAAGGGGGTGAGATATACATCACCCCTCTTTTAGCTTCATCGACTTATGATCCCACCACCACAATACGCGGTGAGAGCGTGAGGGTCAGCGTTGAGGTAATCGGCAGGGCCGTACCTGTCGGATCATAGATAGCGCGTGTTCCTGCCGGTACAGTCCATGTTCGCTCGGTGCCATCAACACTCCAGACTACCAGAACCTCACCATCGGCGGTGCGGAAGTAGTAGCCCTCCAGGCCAGAGGTCTCTACAGATCGCAGGTAGCGTGCTTCGCCAAGGCGCTGGCGCAAGAACTGAAAGGCACGGAAGGCCGGTAATGGTTGCTGATCCTTATCAAGCAAACCGCTCTCTTGCCAGCCAGGGCCGTTGAGTGTATACCAGTGAGCCATCAAGACATCGGCAGCTATGATGCGAGCGTAGAGACGAACGACTGCATCAGCTTTGGCAGCTTCAAATCCGTTAGGCCGGCAGGTAGGTGAGCTGCGGTAACACAAGAATGCCCCTTCGTTCATCATGATCGGTTTGGCGTATCCGTATTGAGCCAGAGTTGTGCGCAGATAAGCCAGCCGGCCCAGAGTGGCTCCACCTAACTCCTGCCAGTTTGGACGTTCGCGATCAGGATCACGCCCTGCACCAAAGTAACCGTAGGCGTGATACGCCACAATATCGAAGTAGTCACCGCCCCCGGCACGCAACACTCCCTCGAAGAAACGGCCGGCCCGGCAGGGTTGACCATCGGCGCGGGGGCGATCAGGTGGACAATCGAGCAGTAATCCACCCAAAATCACCTGCGCCTGGGGGTCGGCAGCCTTTATCGCCGGATATGCCACTTTCAGCATTGCCGCATATGCAGCTCCACCATAACTGTCAGCATCGTTTTCATCACCCCAACAGCCAAAGGGTGATGAACCGCCAACGAGTTGGAATGGTGCATCCGGCTCATTACCCAATTCCCAAAACGTGACGTTGTACGGCGGTTGGCTGTAACGGGCAACCAGATCGCTGAGAAACGCGGCAAATGCCGGGAGGGCCTCGGTGCGGATCGGGCCACAAATGCTGTTCGGTTGCGCCTGTGCCCAGTCCGGTGCCCCGCGTATAATCACCATCGGTCTGGCGCCGGCAGCATTAATTGCCTGCAATTCGGCTTCGACCTGGCGGAGCGCTGCCCAGTTGCGCGCACCCGGCGTTGGTTCAACCTCCGACCATAGAATACCGTTGTAGCGCACCCAATCTGCTCCCAGCTCGGCCAGGCGCTGAGCAGTAGCGGCGACAAACCCACGGTTGATCTCGACGCCAAAACCCGACCGGCCACTCCGCAGATCGGGCAATGGTTGCGGCGATGTGTACAGCTCACGACCGAGCAGACCCAGCAACACTCTTGAGCGGGCTGGATTTTGCGGATGCCACTCGAACCGTGCCCGCTCAAACCACTGCGTCAGCACCAGATCACCGTTCGCATTGCGCTCCATCTGCGGTGCAGTCAACGGATACCCGAACAGCGCCAGCGACTGTGCGTAGCGGCTCAGGCCGGGAATGCGTAAACCGTTGTTCTGCCAGTACGAACGAAACCCGATACCAGGCTCCTGATCGCAGACATTATGACCGGTTTCGGGAAACCAGAGGCATCCAGGCTGAGGCCCGTTATCGGGCGGATCGGCAAACGGATCACGACCACTGCGCGCCAATGCCTCTGCCCCCATCCGCCCGATCTGGATGCGATAGGCCGGTGGATTAGCGGGATGCAGTTCCAACCGGTTTCGTTCTGTCCACTGCACTGTTAACAGCCGCCCTTCATCACCCCGAAACTGTTCCAGCGCGCTGATTGGATAGCCGAAGACTGGTAAACCACCGTTATCACGCCAGTAGGCGGCGAACGAGGGATGGAGACAATCGTCGATGAGCGGAATATCGGGAAAGCAGACCGGCGCAGCCGTTTGGGCTACTGCGGGTGCGGTTGATACCAGTAACGCCAGGAGTGCGCTGATGATCAGCCATTGTTTCATTGCTGGTATTCCTCTCTCACTCAAACAGAGCATCTCGCCAACGGTGTCTGCTGAACGGCTTCTGACGCATGAAAACCATCCCGAACCCGGTGCTCAAGCGGGTTGCAAACGGCATTACCTCATATGTAGCAATCCTCACCCTCCGCCCGAATACTACCTGCTCCCTTACTCATCCCAGCGACAGGCGTGGATGGTCAGAGGAGCCGGGTAGCGCGGATCGGGTATCTCGGCGACGACCGGACAGCGCTCCGCAAGATCAGGCCGACCGGACAGTAATGGGAGCGCCTGCTCTTGCAACACCAGATACGCGGGCCGGTACTGATCGATAGCATACAGAGCAGCCTCGCCAAACCCACCCGGTCCCAACCGGGCCGCAATATCGGGCTGCAAGAGGCCGGCAAAATCGACCATTGGTCGTTGGGCATAATAGCCGATAATACCAATCTCCAGCGTCGCCACACTGTCAGTTGGCGAGGTATTGGCTGCCAGCCACTCACCGGCGGCACGATAGACGGTTAGTCGCTGATCGATCTGTTGACCCAATCGATAGACAGAACTACCCAGCCAGAGCGTTGTGCCACCTACCAATACAACAACGCCGATCACCATGAAGCGCATACCGCCAACTCGCCGCAACCAATCACTACAAAAACGTACACCAAGCCCGAAGAGAGGGGCAAGACCGATCACGAGAGGAGCAACGTACCAGAAATACCCGGCGACGTGCAACCACGTATACGCCAGACCATAGAGCGCGGCCCAGCCGGGCAGAAACAACCAGCGCCAGGAACGAATACTTACGATCAGACCCAATACAGATAGGTAGAGGATCATCCGATACAGTGGTTGCGCAAGATGAGCCGTCAACGTTACCCACAATCGATCACCAAAATCGTAGAAACCGGGAATCAGTGCCTGTTGTTGTTTGGCGTAAAGCGTAACCGGTAACGGTCTGCCGTACACAATCCACGCCAGTCCCATACCGGCGAGCACGATTCCGATCCAGATTAGCGCTGCCGACCACGGCCAACGCCGCGGGTTGCGCCAGTTGTTATCGATTGTCATCAGGAGCAGCAGGGCTAATGGCCCAACCAAAATACCGTCCGGGCGCAACCAGACCAGTACCCCCAGCAAGAGACCGGTCAGCACTTGCCGCCCGCGTGCAGCAAAGACAAACACCCATAGAGTTAGGGCCATTGCCGGTAATGTTTCACTCCCCAGGGTAGAAAGCGGCAGTGGAAAGAGGAGATACAAAAGTGCCGCACTACCACCGGTGATAGTATCACCCCACTGCCGCCCCAATTGCCAGAGGGCCAGTGCGCCGGCAGCATGGCTTAAACAGCCAAGCAAATTTGCAGCCAGTGGTAACGACCAGCCCAGCATGGCAATCGGGGTGAGGATCAGGCCAAACAACGGTGCGGTTGTGCTTAAGGTTGGTGTGTCAGGGTTATAGACAAAACCCAATCCGTGAGCCAGATTATGAGCGTAGCGGTAGGTGATGTACGGATCATCGTAACCGCGTTGATACAGGATAGCGAATAAACATAGACCGATTATCCCTACCAGGAGCCAGCGAATACGATCAATGACAGCTAACCATCGCAATTGCGATGAGCTACTATCAATTAGGGATGATTGTGCAAATCTGGAACCCAATGAGACCTCTTTATTTATCTATTCATTACAAAGCAGCGCTACAATAGGGGTGTCATACCTGCATTATAGTCGGTTAGTAAATTACCCGTGCAGAGTGGAGATAGTTACCGGACGTACCATTTGCAGAAATCGTGCCTTCTATGCTCGACTATTTACGTACAGTTGCCATTTTGTTCGCCCAACCAATCCGGTTGGTACGTACCTTCACGCCTGACACATTGCGGGCTGACTTTCTGGCTGGCTTAACCGTTGGGCTGGTTTTGTTACCGCAATCGCTGGCCTTTGCGATTTTGGGCGGACTGCCGCCAATTGTTGGCCTGTATAGTGCGTTGACAGCTACAATTGTTGGTGCGCTGTGGGGATCATCGAGCCATCTCAACAGTGGCCCCACCAACACCGCTGCTATCATCACCTTATCGGTGCTGGCGCCGATTATAACTGTCGGCAGTTCCGAATTTGTCACTGCGGCCAGCCTGATTGCCGTCATGGCCGGTATCATCCGACTCGTGATGGGGATTGCACGGCTGGGCATGCTGGTTAACTTTGTCTCCGATGCGGTGGCCGTTGGCTTCACTGCCGGAGCCGGTATTCTCATTCTCTCGAATCAGATTGGCCCACTCTTGCGGATTGATCTTCCGCCAGGTGCCGGTATCCTGACAACCATCACCGAAACGGCGACCCATCTCGATGCTATTCACTTGCCGTCGCTAGCGATTGGCCTCGCAACGATTATTATCATTCTCCTTGCACCACGCTTCACCCGCAAAGTGCCGGCGGTATTACTCAGTATTACTATCGTATCACCGATTGTCTGGTTCCTCGATCTCAAAGCTCAGGGGGTGCGCGTCATGGGACCGGTGCCACCGGGATTACCGCCACTGGCCCAACTCCCCATCTTCGACCTGGACTTGATCGGCCATCTTGCGAATGGTGCATTAGCGTTAGCGATTATTGGTCTGGTTGAGGCAGTAGCAATTGCAAGGGCGATTGCCGGCTATAGCGGGCAACGCATCGACAGCAACCAGGAATTTGTCGGACAAGGACTGGCCAATATCGTCTCTGGTATCTTTTCCGGTATGCCTTGCTCCGGCTCGTTTAACCGTTCGGCGCTGGCGTATCAATCGGGTGGGCAGACAGCACTGACCGCGATTGTCTCCGGGATCACAGTATTTTTGGCTACAACGGTGCTGGGGCCATTTCTGGCTGAGGTACCGCGGGCTGCTTTAGCCGGTGCGCTGGCCGTAACTGCGTGGAGCATGGTTGATCAGCGTGCAATGGCTCGCATCTGGCGTGGATCGCGCGGTGAAGCGGTGATCATGATCACAACGCTCACGCTTACCCTGACACTACCACTCCAGTTCGCCATTCTTATCGGTGTTCTCATGTCGCTTGGCTACTACCTATTGCGCACGGCTATGCCGCGTGTGGAAGCAGTGGTACCCGATACTGAATTTCGCCATTGGGAGTCGGCCTACGGACGGCCAATGTGCCCGCAGTTGCTGGTGGTTGATCTGCAAGGTGATCTCTACTTCGGCGCTGTAAATCACGTGGAAGAACAATTGCTCAACCTGCTCGAACGACAACGGCAGGCGCGCTATATGCTCTTGCGCATGCACAGTGTCAACCAGTGCGATGTGAGTGGAATCCGTGCGCTGGAAACCATCCGGCGTGTCTTGCGGGTACGCGGTGGTGATCTCTTCTTCGTGCGGGTACGGGCCAGTGTGATGTATCGTATGCAGATCAGCGGGTTTTATGAACAACTCGGCGCCGAACGCTTCCTCGACGAAGACAAAGCTATCGAATATCTGTTTTACCGGGTGCTCGACCCGGCGGTCTGCATTTATGAATGTGACCGGCGCGTCTTTCGCGAGTGTCAGGAGCTACCTAAACAACTGCTCCCCAGCCCGGTCGAGATACCTGTACTCGATGGGAAGCGTCCTGTCCATGTGACGGCGCGCCGATTGTGGGAATTACTCCACACCGACCATCCACCCCTGATCATTGACGTGCGCGAACCGCGCGAATTTCAGCGCGGCCACATTCCCGGTGCGCGCAACCTTCCGCTCTCACGGTTATTCCACGAACGTGATCAGTTACCACCTGGCCCCATCGTGTTGGTCTGTCGGAGTGGTCGGCGCAGTCTGCGCGCAGCCGCCTTACTGGCCGGTCGTAACCCACCACCCCATATTCTCGAAGGGGGCATGCTGGCCTGGGAAGCGGCGAATCTACTTGAAGCGGTTGAGCAGTTTTGAACAGAGCAGGAAGCATCTATGGATGTACCACTGTCACAGAAACTCGGCCCGAATACCGGCCTTGATCTGGTGCGCGCCACCGAAGCGGCTGCCATTGCCGCCGCCCGTTTGATGGGGCGGGGGGAGATTGAGGCTGCCGATCAGGCAGCCGCAACGGCGATGGCGGCAGCCCTGGCTAATCTGGAGCTGGATGGCCGTTTGGTGATGGGTGAAGAGGTACGGGAAATGACAACAACAGCGTTGGCTGGGGGAATGCGGATTGGTACCGGCAACGGGCCACCAGCCGACCTGGTCGTCGATCCGGTTGACGGACGGCGGCAACTCGCACAGGGCAGAGCGGGTGCGGTCTCGTTCGCAGCCGTTACCAATCGGGGGGCATTGTGGGCACCACACCCGGCAGCGTATATGGAAAAGATTATCGTTGGCCCACAGGTAGCGCCATACCTGGTACCGGAGTGTCTCGATGCACCTGCCGGTTGGACACTGGCCCTGGTGGCACGCGCTACCCGTCGCTCGGTGCGCGATCTGGTGGTCTTTGTGCTTGATCGGCCACGCCATGCCCACCTGATCGAAGAGATACGGGCTGCCGGGGCACGGGTGATGCTGGCCGACGACGGCGACATTTACGGCGCACTCCTGGCCACCATTGCCGGTACCAACGTTGACATCCTGATGGGGATTGGTGGTGCACCGGAAGGCGTACTGGCCGCCTGTGCCGTCAAATCACTCGGTGGCGCGATGCTGGCCCGTCTGGCACCGCAGAGCGAGGCCGAGCGCGAGGCGATTACTCGTGCCGGATTGGACACCAAACGTATCCTGACCTGTGACGATATTGTGAGCAGTAACCAGATTTTCTTCGTCGCCACCGGCATTACCGATAGTGTTCTGCTGCGCGGTGTGCGTCTGGCCGGCGACCGGGCCGAAACCAATTCACTGATTCTACGCTGCGAAACCCGGACTCGTCGGATCATCTTCGCCGAGCATTTGTTGACAGGGTGAGATGTGCCACAGATAGAAGTCATGACACCCTATCCAACGTCACCCAAACGCCGCACCTGGGTGATGCGTCGCTGTGCGTAAGAGTTGATCTGCCCGCTGGGAGCACGCGCCTATGGTGCGTCCATATTACACCTGGTACCAGATCAAGCGAGATATCAAATCTGAAACATACAATGCAGGGCACGCGATTCTGTAGGGGCGGGTTCTGAACTCGCCCCTACGCAACCCGCCCCTACCCGTCCACCCGCATCATGCAGGTGACACCCACGGATCATCGCAGGCGGAAGATCACAGTTCACCGCATATCCGGTGTTAGGCAGTGAAACATCGTATCGAGCAAGATTTGATATGACACGTTATCACAACCGCAGCATTGTACCAGCGCCCCTGCACCACTGACAAGCCAAAAAAGACCTGGCAGTGACGTGCCTGGTGGCACTTCAACACGGGCGTGAATACCGGAACAGTGTATATCGTTGCGCAAGCGTTGGTATATCGTCACGAGGACAGGACCTATCAGTGTATGAAGTAGTGGCGCACAGTCGTGCATCCCAACCAGTGCAGCAAGCCTTCACCCAAGGTACACATTCACCTGATGCACCCCTCTGCATCCGCATTTCTCGCTTCCCACCCACTACTTCCTACTTCCTACTTCCTATTTCCTACTTCCTACTCCCACACCAGATGCGTGATCGGTCTGAATTTGCTATGATTGAGAAGTATTTGTAAAGTTACGGCACAGTAAATGGTTCAATCATTGTTCCCACGCTGCACAACACAAACTGTTGGTATTACTCGTAGAGATACATATGCACGATACTATCGAACTTGAGATTGAAGGTATTGCCCAGGGTGGCGATGGCGTAGGCAGGCATGGCGATCTGGTCGTGTTTGTCACCGGAGCACTACCGGGTGAGCGGGTCAGAGCAACCATCACCGAGCGCCACACCCGGTTTCTGCGGGCTACTGTGTGTGACATTCTGCGCGCCGCTCCAGAGCGAGTTGAACCCCAGATCAAGCCTGGTGATCACGCACCGTGGCAACACATTGCCTATCCGGCTCAAGTGCGTTACAAAGGGATCATCGTCGCAGACCAGCTACGCAAGTTTCTCCCCGACATCACCATACCGATCCAGCCCGTAATTGCGGCACCGCATCCCTGGGGCTATCGCAATAGTGCCCGTCTGCATGTAGACGGAGCGACTCTTGGTTATCACGCAGCCGGGACGAAGACCGTCGTTGATCTGGCAGATGATCCACTACTTTTACCGGCACTACGGGATACGCTGCGGAGTTTGCGCCGGTTAGCCTTTGCCGGTTTAATCAAAGAGGTTACGCTGCGGGCCAGTGCAACCTACGGCTATGCCGCTGCTCGCCTCTCGCCGACGCCAGATGCCGAACGACACGCGCTGTGGCGGCTGGCCACAGCCTGGAAGGCATCAACCCCTGTGCTGGCAGGAGTCACGCTGGAAGATGAACCATTCGTGGGAACGCCCTTTGTGTACGACGAACTTGCCGGCGTGATCTTTCGGTTGAGTCTGGGCAGCTTCTTCCAGGTCAATCATGCCCAGGCCGAGCGCATGGTTGCAGTCGTTCGTGACGCACTGGCCCCGCATGGCGGTCGTCTCCTCGACGCCTACAGTGGGGTGGGGAGCTTTGCCCTGCCACTGGCCAGATGCTACGATGAGGTAATTGCCGTTGAAGCCTATCAACCGGCGGTAGAGGATGGTCGGCAGAGCGCCATTGACAACCAGATTACAAATGTGCAATTTATCAACGGCGCTGCCGAGCACACTGTTGCCCATCTCAGCGGACCTTTTCACGCCGTCATTCTCGATCCGCCGCGTCGTGGGTGTCATCCGGCCCTCATCGAGGCGATTATCGCTCATGCACCACCCCAAATCGTCTACATTTCGTGTCATCCCGGCCTGATCGGGCGCGATCTCGCTCCACTACTGGCCGCCGGTTATCAGATCACATTCGTGCAGCCAGTCGATCTCTTTCCACAAACCCCACACATTGAAACAATTATCCATTTACGATCTGTTGTAGGAGAATAAGATGGATTATTTTTAGTTTTTGGAATGATTAATCTGTAACCTGCTATCTATGTGATAATTGACAGAAACAATCATGTGTTATAATATCTGAAACAACAATTTACATGTAAATTTTGCGCTATGCAGCATTTGCAATCAAGCATGCAAAGACATGCCAGACAGAACGCTGTGATCAAGTTTACACGATTTTACCTTTTACATATCATTGGCATAGGATCAACATCTTTTATATAACACATAACAACCATTCATTGCTTATACCTGGCGTCACACTGATCATCCACGTCTGCGTACAAATCCAGCAATTGATGATCTCTGCACCGCGAATGATAAGCTGTGTTATACTACATATCGGCGTTCAGATGGTTTTCTAATTGTTTTAACTGATCACAAACTGTGAACCGACTCACTGCCAAAATCTGTTTACTGGGAGAATTCTCGGTTGGTAAAACCAGCCTGATCCGTCGCTTTGTCGAAGGTGTCTTCGATGAGCGCTATTTGAGTACGCTTGGCGTCAAGATCAACCGGCATACACTGCATATCGATCAAACCGAAATTAACCTCATTATTTGGGACACAGCCGGTGGCGAGAAGTTTGATCAGGTCGTTCAGAACTATTATCGCGGTGCGGCAGGTGCCATTCTCGTCTGTGATGTAACCCGACCTGAAACGTTATCCGCACTTCACGAATACGCGACAGCTTTTCACTCGGCCAGTCCGCATACCCCGTTCGTTATTGCGGCGAATAAGATCGATCTGACCACACAGCGGCGCATTGCCGATGAAGAGATTGCGACAGTAGCAACAGCGCTCCAGGCTGATTGGATATTCACCAGTGCTCGCACCGGTGAAGGTGTTAGTGACATATTCCACGCGCTAGGGCGTCGCATCCGGCAACGAAGGGGGACGGTATGACTGATGAAGTAAACGGGATCAGAACTCCGCAAGAAGAAGCGGAAGAGCTTGAGCGAGTGCGCCAGATCATTCTTGGCTCGAATGTTCGCCAGCCACGTCAGGCTGAGGTTGATCGGCTGCGGGAGATCATCTTTGGCCCGCAAATGGAAGAGTATGCCCGCATGTTTAGCGATCTTCGTCGCCAGCTTGAACACCTCACCGAAGATGTGCGCCAATTGCAAGATCGGTTAGGCGAGGTGGAAAAGAGCGTGCAGCGTCGCTTTGACGCCCTCGAAGTTGAAACCCGGCGGCTCAATGATGAGTTGCGGCGTGAAATCGAGCGTCAGCGCGCTCGCGAGTCGCTGTTGCAACAAGTTGTGGCCCAGGCCCGGCAGCACGAAGCGGCAATTACCGGTCTGGGGGATGGCGTAAGCGAACTGCGTCGCGTGCAGAGTCACCACGATCTTGAAATTCGCTCCGGTCGGGCCGGTCTGGCCGAGACGCGCGATCTGCTCGAACAGCGTACACAGGCACTACGACGCGAAATTCGCAGTACCGAAGATGCGCTACGGGCTGAGTTGCGGCGGATCGCTGACCGCCTGGATAATCAGAAGACTGACCGCAAAGCGCTGGCCAGTATGCTGATTGAAATTGCCACCCGGCTGGAAACCGGAAGTACGGTCGCCGGTTTGCTCGATGGACTCTCCTCTGCCAAAGATGAATAGGCAGGCTGGTAGTACGAGCGATTATGGCTACCGATCCACAAACGAGTCGCGAGATTGAAGAACTACGACGTGTGCTGTTGAAGCCGGAGGCGCTGGTTGACCGGATCAGTCCGGTGATTGCTGACATTCTGGCCGAGCAGATTACCACGTCGAAAGATGAGATTGCCCGTGCACTGGCGCCGGCCATTGGTGAGGCTATCCGTCAGCAAGTCTATAAGGCGCGTGAAGACATTATTGATGCGCTCTACCCGGTGATCGGGGCGATGATCGCCAGGGCGGCAACCGAAGCAATCCGCGATCTGGCCTCGCAGATCGACACACGCATTCGCACCGGCCCCCTGCTGATGCTCGACCCCGGCTACTGGCAGGCACGCGCCCAGGGTATTTCTGCCGGTGAGTATGCGCTGCGCAGCCAGTTACCGTTTTCGGTACAGGAAGTCTTTCTCATCCAACGCGATTCCGGCATTTTGATCTGTCATCTTGCCGCGCCGGGTATCCCGGCTGCTGATCGCGATCTGGTCAGTGGCATGCTCACCGCTATTCGCGACTTTGCCCGCGATGCACTGGGTGAAGGTGATGAGCTTGGCGCCATCAGTTATGAGTCACGTCAGATCGTGATTGCAAGTGGGAGTGCCGCCTACCTGGCAGCGGTGATCACCGGCGTTGAACCGCGAGGCTTCCGCGAAGAATTACGGCAGACACTGGTAGCCATTCACGAAGGACGTTATGACCGTCTCCGCAATTTTGCCGGTGATGATGAAGCATTGGTTAGCGACATCGAAGCCCTGATCCGTGAACGCATATCGCTGGCAACTATTCAGGTTGATCGTAGCCGCCCACAAAATACCTTTATTCAGCGAGCAGTCCTGGTCTTTCTGCTGTTGATCGCTCTCTCACCCCTCTTTCTTTGTGGCTGGTGGGTGATGAGTGTGGAAGCTCGCATGGCGACTCTCTTTGCACCGACGGCGACGCCAACCGCAACCGCCATCCCAACGGCGACGCCGACTCCAACCGCAACGCCGACGGCTACCCCAACCGCAACGGCAACGCCGACAGCTACTCCAACCGCAACGGCAACGCCAACGGCTACCCCAACCCGTACTCCAACCCCGACGATCACACCCACACCAACCGTGACACCGATTCCATACGATGGTGTGATGACGGGGAACGTGTATTTGTACAGCTTCCCAGATGAGGCCAGCGAGCGTAGCCCAATCGTAGCACCGCGAAATGCACCTGTCATTGTATTGGCGCAATATGGCGATTGGTACCAGGTGCGGGTTGACGTTCGGATCGACCAAGAGTCTGTCCAGCTCATCGGTTGGGTTCCGTCGCGATGGGTAGGATTGGTGCGTCCAATTCCGCCATCGCTTGTCACTCCTTTCCCTCGCCCCTGAGTTCAAGATATTTAAGGGTAAGCAGACGAAGGGGATGACAGGTTTAATCATAAACGGGCGGTGGAATCTTCTGGTACCTGCTGTTCGCTCTGCTCTAACCGGGCATCACGGCAGAACGGTCGCCGTGAACGAGTGTCTGGCCTATCAATTCAGCAGGTGGATGAACCTTTGACCGCTGGCGACCTGATGCATAACAGCCACAAGCGAGGTAGACGATGTCGTTATCGGTTGAACAACGGGTATTGATTGAAACCGGGAGTGCGTATGTCGTGGTCGATCCTGATCTGCGCATCCAGAGTGCCGGTGGCATGCTGGCCCTGCTTGGCGGTAAACCGCCGATTGGGGGGCATTTGCTCGATTTACTGCCGGAATTATTTGGTAATGAAGCGGCACTAGACGAGATATTGCACGGCGAACGGGATCGTCTTTACTTACCGTTGATCAACCGTCAGATGCCAGATGGCTCTACCCTCTATATCGATCTCTTAACGATCCCTCTTACCGATAAGGATGGGCGCATCACCGGTCTGATCCAGATCGTGACCGATACGACCCAACGTAGTGTTATCGAACAACTACGCTCCCAACAGCGTAATGAATTACAGTTGCTGAAAGATCGGCTGCAACGGCAGAATGTCGAGCTGGCGCGCATCAATGCCAGTTTGCTCAAGACCACGAAGATCAAAGACGAGTTTCTGGCCAGTATGAGCCACGAGATACGCACTCCGCTCACGGCCATTTTGGGCATGGTAGACCTGCTGCGCGCTCAGTTGGTTGGTCCATTGAGTGATGAGCAGATGGGCGCGATTGATGGCATTAAAAAAGGCAGTCAGCATCTGCTCTCGCTCATCAATGACTATCTCGATATTGCCAAAGTTGAAGCGGGTCGGATGGAGCTAGACCTGACTCCAGTTTCAGTGCAGGATGTCTGCATGTCGTTGCGCCCACTGGTGGCTGACCTCATCAGGCGCGCCAATCTGTCATTGATCTTCGACATTGATTCTGCGGTTCAGGTCATTCTGGCTGATGCACGACGGCTGCGCCAGATTTTGATTAATCTGCTCTCGAATGCCATCAAGTTCACCCCAGCCGGTGGTAAGGTGGGGCTAGAGGTACGTGGTGAGCCAGAACGGGGAGCGGTGCGCTTTACAGTATGGGACACCGGGATTGGGATTTCGGCTGAAGATGCTGTGCGCTTATTTGAGCCATTCCAGCAGATTGAGAGTGAACGGCAGAAAGAGGTGACCGGTAGTGGTCTGGGGCTGGCACTGGTGGCCAAGCTGGTTCGCCTTCACGGTGGCAGTGTTCGCGTCGAAAGTGAAGTAGGGGTTGGGAGTCGTTTTCACGTCACGCTGCCCTGGGAACCGGACGAGCAATATCGCTTTCTGGAACAACTCGATCAGCAAGAGCGGGAGGAAGATACTCACCCAACCGAGTTGCCTGCCGCCTCGCCACGGGCCGGTGATCGCCCACTCCTGATGGTTGAAGATGATGTCGCCAGTGCTACCTTGATTGCCGACTACCTGCGCCGCTGTGGGTATCGGGTAGTGCATGTCGAGTCAGGCGAAGAGGCGCTGGCCTACATTCAGGGTGAATTGCCGTGTTTAATCCTCCTCGATGTCCGCCTGCGCACGATGAGCGGTTTTGAAGTGATGCAGCACTTGCGCAGTCAGGTAGCCACTCGTGATTTACCAGTTCTGGTCTTAACGGCGCTGGCTATGCCCGGCGACCGTGAACGGTGTCTCGAAGCCGGAGCTGATGAGTACCTCGCCAAACCGATTCGTTTACGGCTCCTCGCCGAACGGATTGCCGCGTTGCTTGAACGATAGGGCGTAATTAGCAAATCTTCGTTGACATTGATAGGGGCAACACTGCTGATACCACCAATCGCTGTTCATTAGTCCAGTAATGGGATTTGCCTCGCTCTGAGGAGTGGCTTCCTGCTTGTGCTTGTCCATTACCTGTGCCACTGTCACGTGACGAGTGCGAAAGTGATCTGAATACCTGCGGCATAGCCCGCGTCATCGCTTACATGCAGGCAGTGCATGACGGATGGGCAAGCCAGACGGACATCCTTTGCCTGCATGTTCGTCCCTGTGACCGGTGGAGAAACTGCTGCGCCCCACCCCTGATCGTGAGCACGGCTAGAGCCTGTTATGGACTTTTCGGTTCTGCTCGTATATCATGACGCTATGACACGAAAAGCGTATCCCAGTGAT